>Ga0190306_1000555_pt1 | contig 12258 bp, 12 predicted proteins | sample 48700734_MG_FD_161657 | JGI IMG/M metagenome (GOLD analysis project Ga0190306, IMG submission 161657) | Hydrothermal vent sediment bacterial communities from Southern Trench, Guaymas Basin, Mexico - 4870-07-3-4_MG | ecosystem: Environmental > Aquatic > Marine > Hydrothermal vents > Sediment ...
ATTCCGCAAAAATAAGGAATTGCAGAAATAAAAACAAATGTTTTTGTAACTGATTACGAAAAACTTGTGAAAAATCCATTTTCCCCTTTAAGACCTGTCCCGAACTTGATTCGGGAGGTCAGAGGCTGGGTTGGCTTTTTTACGAACTCCTGAAACGTTTAAAAAGAAAAACCCTGATCTTGCAGGGCTTTTAATAAGGTTTTATATGTTCTGAGCGTGAAATCCATTATTTCTGTTTTTTTGTCTTTTCCACCGCTGCCCTTTAATTACTCGTACACTCGTGAGACCGCTTCGCTAAGTTCCCTAAAGGGAACCACCCACGTGTTTTCGTGTGTTGGCTCTCCCCTTTAGAGCCTGTCCCGAACTTGATTCGGGAGGTTAGGGGCAGCGCAGGCCTTTTTCTTCAGTGGTCAGGGGCAGCGCAGGCTAAATCTATTGTTTATCTCATTTTATTCAAAAAGAACTTAACTACATTTTTTGTATTCTGCAGAACCAACTCTTTTATCCAAGGCAAAGCCTTGTCTGTCCAACGCTGAGGGTGGAAAGTAAACATTACTTGCTCTGGTAATTTATTTGTTTTTACTGCTTTTATAATATCCATTGTATTATGAAATACTAAACCATCTTTTGCCCATTGTTCTTGTTGTGGTACTTTATCGCGAATACTGACTTTCCATCCGTCCCAACGGCGACCGGTATCGCTTAAGTAAAATACATTATCGAAATTTATATCGAAATATGGCTCGGCAATAATTCCATAGTATTTATAATTATAATAATTCCATAAATCTTTTGAATCCCACTTCGAAGCAGGACTACCATGCATACAAATAGTAGAAACCGGGGCTAGTTTTCGTAAGGCATTTAAATTCGTTTCAAAATCTTTTATTCCTTTTTCTATATTTCCGTTTGTTGTGGTTAGGCATTCGTAATGATAGCCAATTTCGTGACCCAAACTGGAAATCGCTTTTATTATATTTTCATCCCAACTACCGGGTACTGCCCTAAAATAATAAGATCCTTTAATACCTAACTCATGTTGTATTTGTGCAAAACGCAAAGAGTTTGCAGGTAGTTTGTCTACATCATGGCGGAGAATAATGGTTTTTTGTTTTTCCTTTCCTACACTCGCCCTTTGATTACTCGCAGGCTCGTGAGACCGCTTCGCTAAGTTCCCTAAAGGGAGGCCTTCCCCTTCAGGTCTTAAGGGCTGCGATGAACTATCTAGAAATTCCTGAAAAGTTTGAAAAGAAAAACCCTGATCTTGCAGGGCTTTTAATAAGTTTTGATATGTTTTAAGAGTGAAATTCATGTTATTATTTTTCTAATAGTTCATGCTCCTTAAACATGGAGAGTAATAACAAATCTGATTTACTATCTGAAATAGCATAATTATACTCATATTCATCAAGTGGGTATTTTTTTTTAATAAATTCAACTTTCCTTTGTCCATACATATGAAAAAATTCTTTTTTAGAATTTACAAAACTACCATATCCTATCATATTGAGTTTTTTGGCAATTTCTGAAATATAAAAATCTGGAGAAGCCGAACAGATTACATTCACTGTATTTTCTGATGTGTGTTTTTTTACTTTATCCAATATTACTTGGTCAATTGAATTGATTATGTAGATTTGAAATGAATTTATTTCTGTTTTATTATAAGGATTTAATTTAATAATTTTTTGTTTGAAAGTTTCATTATCAATTAATCTAAATATTCTAGCAACCGTATATAGAATAAATAAAACGCTCAATTTTTTTATCCCTTTTTTAACATAAAATCTAAAGGAGTCAAAAGGAATTAATGTATTATCAAAATCTATTACATTTAGTTTTTTCATAGCACTTTCCTTAATAGCATACTTAGATATCCTTTGGGATCGGAGAAAAAATTCACATCTACATGATTCTTTTTAAGATTACTAAAAAATGTAATTATAGGTTTAAACTGTAATCTAAACAGATATTTTAATAAAGATAAATATAAAGTTGGTGAAAGATATGTCTTGACTGGCTGTTTATAAGTCACTTTTGTTTTGCCAAGTAGAGTCTCAAAATAATTGGTGCCATTTTGCAAACCTTGATTAATAGAACCCCAAATTCTAGGATTCACTTCTATAAGAACTATTTCGTTTTCTGGAGTTAATTTGAATTCGAACATAGCAAATCCTGACCATTTTGTGTATCTCAATATTTTAGAAGCAATATTTATCATTTCTTGATTATTAAAATTATCTCGATAAACACTTGATCCTCCTGAAACAGGAAGTTCCGCTAATCGTATATGCCCACTTCCAATTTGTATTTCACCATTTTTTGCAAAAACAGAAAAACCACAACCAACACCCTGTACATATTCTTGAAAAACATATTCATTTTGCGAGTTCAATTTGAGTTTTAATCTTTGTTTCTCAGAAAAAATATATTTAACACCTTTTGAAGAAGAAAGATTTGTTGGTTTAACAACAAATGGAATTTTTGCATCAGAAATGTTTTTATAAATTTCAGGAATTCTAATAGATAAATTCTTTGCTAGTTCTTGTGATTTAGATTTATCATGTAATTGCTCATAAATAGCATATTCTCCAACATATGAAAAAGCAGTTCCAAACAGACGTTTTGACTTGATATACTCTCCATACATACCACTATCTACAGGAATAAAAAGATCAATTTTGTAGTTTCTTATAATTTCAGATAAGAAATGAATGTGATTTTGTTTGTTTTTTTTAGGATTCTCAATTAAGAAAATATTTTCACAATACTTTGTATGAAATGCTTTAGTAAATCTTTTATAGTCATATCCTACAATTTTCATTTGTGGATATGCTTGTTTTAAAAATTTCGCAATGACGATAGATTTGTAACTACTTATTTCACCGACCAGAATTGTATACATATTAATATATTATGAGGTAATAATATTCATAAAGTAGGATACGGGATCAATTTTATCCTGTAGTACTTTATTTAAGTTCTTCTTATGATTTTCTTTTAAATCATAAGTAATTAAAAGAGATTCTAAAAGTTCAATTACTCCAGCAGTATTTCTAAAGTTATGAATAAGATTATAATCTTCGGATAATTCTTTACAGTAGCTAACATTTAGACTGTTTATATAGATTGATGGTGTTCCAACTAAAGCTGCTTCTGCTGCCATAGTTGCACCTTCGCCAATATATAATTGCGAATAATACAGTAAGCTATGTATTGAAGATGCGGAAAAATTAGTTATATATTTTTTAAAATCATCATGTAATTTTTGTTCAGAAGATATTAATACTTTAATATAATTTTTTTCTAAAAGTTCAATAATTTTTCTTAGAAATTCCATGTCAATTCCTGTTTCGTTATTATCATGATGGGCATTCCAAGACACTAATCGAATTACTACAAATTTATCAAGAATATTATAGCCAAGTTTATCAAGAACTTTTATATCAGGATTGAAATTGTTTGGATGTAAATATAAGAACTCATAAAACGAAGGGATATAGACTTGTTTTTTCCCAAATTTTTCAGGGAATTCTTTAGGTGTGAAAATTTTTGTACAAAAAGGAACTGTCAATTTATGTAACATAGACACATGTTCGGTATCCTCAAGAATATAAAACTTTGAATTTAGTACAAAGAAAGAAGTAAAAGCAAAATGTGGCAAAGCTTGACCTAGGAAAACAGAGGGTCTAAATTTTATTGAATAAAAAAGCATTTTAATAAAATAGCCTAAAAACTGAAATATTTTATTATATAAACCTTTCTTATTTACTCCTAATCTAATATAATTTATGTTGGCATTATATAATAATTCAGGGAGCACATCTTTCTCTGAAACAAAAATCTTATACGGCTTTTGTTCTTTACTAAGATTCTCAATAATTTTTTTAAACATCCAAAAGTGCTTTGGATGATTCATTCCAATAAAAATCATTTGTTTATGATTTTATTTAATTCTGCTTCAACTAATTTAAAAGTCTTTTCAGGAGTACTATTGGTTGTTTTAATAATGGGGAAATTATATTTTTCTGCTAATTTAATATACAAATCTTGTTCAAGTCCTAATTGTTGTTTAGTATATGCGTAAGGATCATTTCGTTTAATTTGGCGCTCAATTGATGCTTCTATATCTATAATAAATAGGATAGCATTTTGGGGTTTGTAATTCCACCATAGTTTCTTAAACCATGCCACATTATAATTTAAAGCCTTGAATTTTATTTGTGTAGCGCAAATAAAACGATCAAAAATTACAATATGATTTTTTTTATAAGGCTTGTTTAAGAGATGAAAAATAATGTTATCAATAAATGCTACCGGGGGTTTTATAAATGAAGGAAACGATTTTTTTGGTGGAGAATAAGGAGATTTTCTATCCTTACGACCCTTATCAATAGCTTTTCCAAATAATGATCGCAAAAAGCCGGCAATAACCCATTTATGAAAAGGTACAATTTTGACCTTAAAACCTTTATTCCCCAAGTATTCTTTTGACATATCTGACATAGTAGATTTTCCCGATCCATCTATACCTAACATTACAATCTCTTTTCTCATTTTTCTATTATTTCCAATATTTTGTTATGTAATAAAGGCGTATATTTATTTGGCATTGTTATATTGTATATATTACAATTAGTTAATTCATTATAAAATATCTCACTTAATTTATTTTTAATTTCACTCAGAATGTTATTTTCAATTAAGAAATCACTAAAAAGATTATCTTTAATACCTGCAGACAGTCTTAAATTACATTTAATATTTAGTTCTTCTAATTCATTTTCAACAAATTTGCCGTGGAGGGATGAAAGAGTAGAATTAACACATGAAAAATCAGTGTTTTTTTCTATAAAAAAGACTTTATCCAATTTACAGGGCTCTGATATTGGCAATTTAATTTTGGATTTAGATAAAAGAGAAGAAACTTGCCACAGCTTATGAAAAATTGTTTGAGGATTTTCATTTTTATAATGTTTTATTCTAAATGCTAATGATTTTATATGGAAAGGGAATGAGTATATTTTGCCATTATGTAAAATTGTATTTTCTTCTCCTAAGAAGGTTGCATTAGCATTTCTCAAAAAATCCATTAATAAAGATGTTTTAAAAACGCCTGGTCTTCCAACAAATAAATACGCTTTATTATTAATATTAATGCCACTTGAATGAACTAATGTGCTTCCCTTTTTAATTAAGCAATAATATATTAATGAACGAATGTATAAACTCTTTAAAGCAGAATAAGAAATTACTTTATATATACCTTTTAAATGGGGTACTATTTTTATATCGATAAAACTATTTTTATATTCAACAATTTCAATTTCCCACTTTTTGTAATTTTTTCTAAATGTATATTTTTTGTCAATTCTATTAGATTCAGTTATCTTATTTGTTAATGTAATTCTAAAATCTAGTTTAAGATTTTCATTAACCTTAAAATATTCATATTCTGGATTAAAGTTATGAAAGATACCGCGTATATTCTCATTAACTAATTGAAATTTAACAACATCATGTATATTATAGTTCTCTATAATTATATTTTCTCCCATTTTACTAATTATTCTAAATAAATTTTTGCTGCATTAATGTAATTAAAATACTTTTGACCCGTAATCTTTGCATTCTCACCGAGTTTAATTCTTTTATCTTTATCGTTTATTAAAGTTTCGAGATTCTTTTGGTAGGTATTTACATCTCCAATTTCAGATAATAAACAGTTATAATCATTTATTAAATAATTATTTAGATCGCTGAAGTTGGTTGAAATAATTGCTCTCCCAGAGATTAAATATTCACCGACTTTCCCAGGGAATCCTGCATTGGCAATAACATCTCCCTGTTCAGGTAAAATAAGGATATCGGATCTCTCATATATTGAAGGAATATAATAAGGATTGATACCAGGAATTATAATAATATTTTTAGATATAGCAAGTTTTGATATGTGTTGTTCTATTGTTTTAATATTTCCAAGGTGAAATACAAATAAAATTTTTATGTTTGTATATTTATTAATTAGTATCTCGTAAGCGATTGCATCTAAAAAGAAAAATATGCCATTTGGTCTTTCACAAGAACCCACATAGGATATTAAAATATCATTTTTAGTAAGACTTAGTTCTTCGTTTTTAAAGTACTGAAAGTTTTTGAGTTTGTATAAATAATCTTCTTTATTAATTAAAGTAGGAGAGCTTCGAATAACTTTATTAGAAGGCATTATTTTTTTATATTTATTTTCAAGAAAACTTGATAATACAAATAGTTTGTCAATTTTAGTTAAGTTGCTGTTAAATAGTTTGCGATTAATGATGGCTAAAATACTATAGATAGTATTCTTTTTTTTATCGAATTGCCGACCGACTTCATCAACGACTTCTACTAAAAATTCTATTTTATGTTTTTTGCAAAATTTAGAAATAAAAAAACTATCTAACCAACGATCACCCGTTAATAATATTTTATCTACATTTTTATATTCTTCAAGTGTTTTTTTTAATACAAAAAGCGTTTTTATTTGCTTCAGAATAGAAAATAAATTTTCTTTTTTTTCTTGTACTGGTGATAAATATTTTACAAAATCTTCAGAAATATCAATATTTTCTTTGCGTGGCCAAGGGTGTGTTACTAATACTTCAACTTTAACCCCATTTTTAATTAATCCTTTGGCAATCATTCTTACACGATTACCCCAAGAACTTGATGGATAGTTAGCACGAGTTATTATGAGAAAATGCATTTAAAAATAAAAATTATTAGTTAGAATATAGATTAATAAAATTCAAATCATACCTAGTTATAAAAAAGAAATACAGAAAATATAAAAATTAAATTATTTTACAATTAATTGATTTAATTAAGTTTAATACTTTAAAATAGAAATCTTGAAGATTTCTATTTTTAAATTCAATAACACCGGTAGGACGTTTGCAACAATTACTAGCTACTACTTTTGAACCAAAATGTAATGCTTCTCTTATACTTAATGCATCTCCGTCTGTAAAAGTAGGCCTAATCATTAAATCAATTTTTGTAAATAGTGGCCAAATTTCGTCTTTTAAACTAATAATTCGGACATGTTTTTCTAAATTGTATTCTTTTATTAAATCATTAATATATTTATAGTAGGAATTGTTATTTATTTTTCCAATGGCTATAATTAATCCAATTGAGCTAAAATCTTTTATAAGTTTATTCAGTAGTTCTATTGCGATGTCTAGTCCGTATAAATCAATATCTTTGTAAAAAGCAATAGATGATGCATTTAACAGCATGCTTGGAGAGTGTTTTTCTAGAAATTGGTTTAATTCATTATTCTTTTTGAAGAAAGATAATTCATACTCTAAATCATTGGGTGCAATAAATGCGTTAATCAATTTTTTCTTAGATCTTAATTCTAGTTTGTGTTTTTCATAGTAATCTAATACCTTTTGTTCTACGTACCAAAATTCATCAATTTTGTTCAAGAATTTTTTATATAAGAGATATTGAACCTTGTTTAATTTTTCAATAAATCTGAAATTATGATCGTAATAAATAATTTTGCTTTTATATGGTCTTAAAAGTAATAATAGTATAACGTTTATGTTACTGGAATTTATAAAAAAGCTTGAAAAACTAGGATAAAAAATTAGTTTAATAAGCTTAATTACTTTATTTAAAATATTGTAATGCGAAAAAGTTATTAACGAATATTTTTTACCGTCAAAATCTAAGTTTTTACAATATCTCTTTATGAAAATACTTACACCGCCAATAGGAGGTGGTATGGGACCAACTATGCAAGTTATTTTCTCTTTCATTCGTATAGATGTGAAAGGTATTCTAAATTATAATTTGATGAAAAATTATATTTTTCTTCCATCATTAGTAAATATGTTTTAAGGTCATGGAAACTTTTGAATCTTGGTTTTATAAATTTTGCTGGTTGGCCAGCATATACACAGTATGGTTTTAAGTGGTTAACAACAAGACTGTTGGCGCCAACGATAGTTCCTTCACTAATTAATGCTTTTTTTAATATGATAGTACCATGACCAATCCATGCATCTGATTCAATCTTTATTGAATAATTTTCACCTAAGGAAGTATTAAATCTCATATTATTGTTTGGATCATTATATTTATGATCACCTCCTATAATTGAAACTTGTGAGCCGAACATTACACGGTCTCCAATCATCAAGTCTTGTTCAATAGTACAATAAAAGGCACTGTTTATAAATACAGCGCTTCCAATTACCATATTCTCAGGATTAAGAAAACTAGAATTTTGAGAGTAAAAAGTAGTATTTTTGCCAATATATCTAAATCTTTTCTTTAATAACCATTTGTCAATTGGCCAGCAAAACTTTGGCATGATATCAGAAAACATTTTAAAAAATTTATTTTTCACTTTCTTTTAATTTAGTAATAAATTCAATCACACTTTTCGCTTGTTTAATATAGTTAAAATGTTCTAAAGCTATTTGTCTACCATTTGCTCCAATAGCTCTTGATTTTTTTTCATTTAAAAGAGCTTCTTCAAGTTTATGTGCAAATACATCAACTGTATTGTTTTCACATATGAAAGCACTTTCTCCATCAGTTAAATATTCTGAAATTTCTCCAACATTTGTTACAACAACAGGGTTGCCTGTTGCTAAATATTCTCCTAGCTTGGTAGGAAAACCTCCTTCAGATTGAATCGAATGAGGTCTTGACATTACAAGTAAAGTTGCATTTTGTATATATTCAACTAGTTTTAATCTTGATAAGTAACCAGTTATGATAACTTTATCTGTTAAACCTTCTGATTTAATCATTTTACTGAGTAAAACACTATTGAAATCATCTTCAAAATTTTCAACAATATTTCCAATAAGGCATAGCTTTAAGCCAAAAATTTTTTCACTGATTTTTGCAAACGCTTTTATAAGAATATCTACACCGTCTTTTTTTTTATTAATAGATCCGCTATATGCTATATATTTATCTTTTATTGTTCGATGATAACTTCTGTCGAAGCGATCAAATTCGACAGTCATTGGAACATGGAGCATTTTGTGTGCCTTTATCTTCTTTTTTAAAAAGTAATTTATTAATGACTTTGTGATAAGTAGCAATCCATCATATCTTTTATAGATTATATTAATATATAAATGCTTATATATTTTATTAATTATGCCCTTTTTCCAGAAATAAATTTCTGGATATTCACTTTCTTCTTTAATAAGTTTAATTCTAAGAATTTTTGAGATAAGAAATATAAGAGATTCAAAAATCAATGAATTTGAACAAATAATAAAAGCATCAACTTCCCTTTTTTTATTCTCTTTAAAGATCAAATACATTCCTCTTGCAAGGGAAAAAAAGTTTTGAATTCTTCTATTAATGAAATTTGTACTTATTTGTGTTGATTTACCTGTGTATTCAAATGGTATATCTGAATATATACCTGTACAATTCGCATTTTGAGAGCAATTATTTATTCTTTGCGTAGGTTTAAAAATTAAAACTTTTACAAAGGAGTCGTTAATAATTAAACCTTTAGCATAAGAAATAATTCTATTTGTTAGAGCTAATCCATTTGGAAAAGGTTGATGTGTTAATATTAAAATATTGTATTTAATATTTTCCATTAAAATTTAATCTATTTGAAAAAGGCTTAGTCTTAGAAAAGAGTATTTTAAGATACTTATTTGAATATAAAGTTGGATAAAATGTTAACATTAATATTATTGGAGTAATATAAAAAGATTGCGCTGTTAATACTATAATAAATGGAATAATGGCAATGTTGTAAAACCTATTTGTTAATTTATTTTGATAACAATATATTTTAAAAGATGTATATGATAAGTACAATAACAGAAATGTAATAGGAATTCCAAATTTTGTTAGTGTATTCAACAACCCATAAACTATAGAATCTTCACTTCTTAAATTTTCATAACTATCTTTAACTAATAGATTTTTCCCAGTTAGAGGATACTTTTTTAAAAGATTTATAGCTTTTCTTGCTGCAAAAAGTCTTCCTGAAGTTGGTTTATCTAATTTCAAATCTTTTTGTATTTCATATTGGTGTTCTAGTTTGTTGGAAAGAAAATCTAAATTAAAAAATAGGTATGAGAATAAAACAGACGAAAATATAAAAATAAGGACTTTGTAGAATCGTTTTATTTTGCTGTTGTAAAATAAGGTGAGAAGGATAATAATAAATAGTGCAATATATCCAGCTGAAGAAAAGGTAGTCAATAAAGTTATAATAAATACGATTCCTTTTTTATTAAATAATTTAACGTTTAATATGTAGTTAAATATTATACCTACTATTAGAAATACACTAAAAGCACCTGGTTCATGAAATGAACCAGGGTTTCTTATCAAACCTCCAACCTTACTTTGTTCAAACGTATATAATATAAATTGTTCTGGATTTCCTGCTAAGGGATTGCTTATATCAACAGGATCAGTTTTAAGAATATAAGGTAATTCTCGGGTGAAATCATAAAATGTTGGAAAAATATTTGAGAATGTCCAAAATAGTAGAGAAATAATTGAAAAAAAATAAAGGATATTGATATAATATTTTGGAAAATCTTTATTTATAATCCGAATAAAGATAAAAGGTAGAATAATTAAATATACTACTTCATATATGAACTTAATAAATGCCGATGTGAAATTTTTATTAAATAAAAAAACATTTATAATAATTAATATGAAATAAACACCTATAATTTTAATTATCTTTTTATTTAAAGAAAAGTTATGAAAGATCAGAAGGAATAATGAAATAATGATTATTGAATATTTTAACTTTGGCGTATTAATAAATAGATTTAAGGTACTTAAAGCAAGAGCAATATATACAATTGTGTGTTTGTAAATATTATTGATACGATTATCTTTTAAAATAAGAAAACTCATGCTATTTCCTAATATTTGTATTAGTTTTTCAGATTATTAACAAAAGTGTTTAATGTTTTAATTGGATATCTCAAATAATAAAGGAATCTATTCCTATGTTTTAACTTCATTCTATGTAATATTGTTTCCTTTGATTTTATTGAGCTTAAGATGATTTGTTTATAATTAGGAAGTTCATTTATTAGATAATTCAATAACTCTGTTTGAGTAACTAAACTGTTTATTCCAGTATATATAGGATTGTTTGAATTACCTCCTTTGTGTTGACGGTAAAAGCTCATCATCTCATCTATATATTTAACATCTCCTTTAGCAGCTAATAATATTTGTAAAGCCCAATCCCAATTAATTATATTGTTGAACCAATCCGGAATTTTAAAATAAGTCTTGTCAAAAACAATACTTGCAGTTGGAATTATCCATTCTTTTGCAATTATTTCAAATGGAATTTTATCAAAACTTCTGTTTTTAATAAATAAACTCAACTTGGTTTCATTTGATAATGTATTATAAACAAGAGCATTGTGGCAGCAAAGCTTTACAGATTTATTTATAAGAAAATGCTCATATTGTTTTTGCAATTTTAATGGATCTAACCAATAATCATCACCTTCTAGTAAAGCAATATAACGACCTCGACAATTTTTAAAGGTTCGTATGAAATTTGGTACCATCCCATAATTCCTGGGTGAATCTAATAAGTTTATTAAATTAGGGTATTCATTTTTATATGTTTCACAAATTTTTCTCGTGTTATCCTTTGAATAATCCTCCCCAATGACAATTTCTAAGTTAAAATTTGTATTTTGCATTATAGCACTTTCTATTGCTTGGGAAATATATTCTTCATGATTATATGTCATGATTAATATACTAATAGTTATTTTTTCGCTCATTATTATATTTTTTTCCAATTGGAAGGAACAAGGTGTCCTGATTCATATTTAGCTTTAGCAGCAGGGTTTTTGAACCAATATTTTGGTGCTATTACAATTTTATCTGGATTATTATTTAACCATGCACCCCACCAACTAAAAGTACTATTTGCAATTATATTATGTTTGCACGAAGCCATTAGTATTAATTCCATAAAATCAGTTGCTTCATCATTAATATCAATAAAAATAGTTTTTGGGGTTAAATTAAAATTTTTCTTTACCCATAATAAATCATCCGAAAAAATAAAATATGTAGATTCTGGATAATGGCTTTCAATATAATTAACAGCAGTTTGATAATAGCTTATTGGTAACTGTGCAAAATATCCATTATTAATATAATCACCGCGTCTTATATGTATGCCTACAGAATTTTTAGAATCATTTATTAAAAATTGAAAAT
>Ga0190306_1000556_pt1 | contig 12240 bp, 10 predicted proteins | sample 48700734_MG_FD_161657 | JGI IMG/M metagenome (GOLD analysis project Ga0190306, IMG submission 161657) | Hydrothermal vent sediment bacterial communities from Southern Trench, Guaymas Basin, Mexico - 4870-07-3-4_MG | ecosystem: Environmental > Aquatic > Marine > Hydrothermal vents > Sediment ...
CAGAAGGCCAGACATCTGCAGCATAAGCACGAACCTGTCCTTTTTCCAAAGCAATTTTCATATCTTCTGCATTTATACAGGCACCTCTTCCAGTATTAATAATTACCGGTTTTTTCTGAAAGCTGCTAAAAATATCACTATTCATCATTCCTTCAGTTTCAGGTGTAAGAGGCAAATGCATGGAAATATAATCTGCATCTGCAACAGCTTCCTTTAAGGATCCCTTCATTTCTGCAAGATCACTGCTGTCAACATACTTATCATAAGCAACAATCTTCATTCCAAATGCAGCAGATCTTTTTGCAACCTCTTTAGAAATATTACCAAGACCTACTAAGCAAAGAGTCTTTTCATAGAGTTCTGTTCGTTTAAGTTCTTTTTTAATCCACTTTCCTTCCGACATACTGATATGTCCTTCTACGATTCTATTTGGAACAGATATCATATGCGCAAAGGCAAGTTCAGCAACTGCAATGGCAGAGGACTTAGGTGTATTTCTTACTACAATACCCTTACTTTCCGCATATTCTTTGTCAATATTATCTATCCCAACTCCACCCCTAATAATCAGTTTTAGATTTTTTGCTTTATCAATATATTCCATGTTACATTTGGTCTTGCTTCTAACAAGAATTATATCTGCTTCAACCATTCTTTCTTTGTCTACTGTAACCTCTCCAAAATCAGCTAATTTACTTGCTAATGAATCATCAAAAGCATCTGAAATTAAAATCAACATAGAAATCCTCCTACTGTATTTTGTAAATATCGTAATCTCTTTTTAGGTAAATGTCAAATATTTATTGTGTTTCTTATGATTTCACATTTTTATGAAAACAAAAAAAAGACCAGTATTAATACTGGCCTCTAAATGGTTTGCAATTCTAATTTTACTGATTAGTAGTTCTTCATTGCCTGAACTTTCCTCAGCTTTTTCATCTGCTTTCTTAGGAGGGCTTTGTTTTTACGATTCTTTATAGTTGATGGTTTTTCAAAGTGTTCGTTTTTCTTCCATTCTCTGATTATACCCTCTTTTTCAACCATTCTTTTAAAGCGCTTTATTGCTTTTTCCAAAGGTTCTGATTCATCTATTTTTACGAATGCTATGGGGAATCACCTCCTTTCTGACTACTCAGACGTATGACTCCTCACTATACCCATTATTAAAGATTTGTCAATTAGTCCATTAGACATTAGCGACCAGGGATTTACTGCAACAGACCCAACACGTAATTCCCAATGCAAATGAGGACCGGTTGCCAATCCGCTGGAACCAAGACTTCCAATTACTGTGTCTGCCCTTACACGATCTCCCTTTGATACAAAAAGTTCATTCATATGGAAAAAAATCCCATAAACTCCGGGAAGATACTCAACAACAACACTATTACCTGTTATTATTCTTTTATCCGCAAACACAACCCTGCCTTTAGATGCTGCAGTAATTTTAGTTCCGAAAGCTGCTGCAAAATCGGTACCAGTATGAATAGAAGGAGAAAGAGTTCCATCAGAGTATTGAAAATTTCTCCTGTCTCCATACCATGAAGTTATTATTCCATTTTCTAAAGGAAGTTGGAGTGAATACAAACCTGATACTATACTAAAATTTGAAGTTTCATAAATTGAATGTATTTGTTCAGCTTCCCGTATAATTTCCGGATCCGTATTGGTTCGTAAAGATGAATTAGTATCATTTAATGCAATTCTTTCTTTTTTAAAAATATTCCTATTAACTGTAATTGTCAATTTATCTGTTAATTTATCCTCTCCATTTTTTACAAGTAAATAATACTGTCCGGCCTTAAGGGTGGAATCCAAACCGACAAGGGAGGCATAACCTTTAAAAAGAAAGGTATCCACAGGAAAAAAAATATTACTGCTTAAGCTTTGATTCTGAGCATTTACAAGTTCCAAAGTATAGGAATCAATATTATTTTTACTTAATACAGTAACAACATCTCCTCTGTTAAACTGAGTTTTACACTGAAACAGAACTTCGTCAGAAAAAGAGAAAATTGTTGTCAAAAACATAAATAAAACTATAGCTAAGTATTTCATTGTTATTTATTCCAGTCTCCAGCCCCGAAGGGGTGCCGTTTCCCCAACGAACTGGTGCAACCCCTCGTTGAAACATGCCTCTATAATAAAAATTATCCTTTAGCAAACTTAAACTACCATAAAGAAACGAGATCCTCCTGTGAGCTTCTCCTCCAGACAACATTTCAGACGGCATAGGGCTTCACCCTATGCCGGGGGAAGAGACACCCCTTCGGGGCTGAGAGAGAGCTATTTTCAGGATCTTTTGATATCCATTACAGTCAGCTGAAGCTTTTCCACATTCTGGAAGTAATTTCTTCCAAGACGAAAAACAACATCGACCTTCTCGTTTGTGGTAAACTCAACATTTACTTTCTCAGCGGCTCTCCAGTAGATTGCAGGCCATTTTATGGAACCCGTATTTACCAGCATCTTTACATGCTGCTGTTCTGTTTTTCCTACTATCTCCATATTCTGGAGGGTAACAGACCGCAGGAGAAAAATTAGAGGAGGATTCCCCTGGCCATAGGGTTCAAATGTTTCCACTATAGATATTATATCAGGAGTCATATACTTAAGGGGCAGCTCAGCATCTATTTCCAAAGATTCTTCGGAAAGCTCCGGAAAAGATAATTTTTTGGCTTCATGAATAAAATCTCTCTGTAAATTATTTAGCTTATCCTCTGTAAAACTAAACCCTGCCGCATAATCATGCCCACCGTAATCTAAAAAATATTTATCAAACCCGGAAAGAAACTCTTTTACATTTACCTTTCTGGCACTTCGCATAGATCCGACAAGATGATTTTCCAAATAAGCAACAACTGCAGCAGGAACACCAAAGGTATTTGCAAGACGGGAAGCAATAATCCCGGTAATTCCCCTGTGTATTTTTTTATCAACTACAAATATCATTTTCTCATCCAGCTCTTTAAAGCTTTTTTCTGCTTTAGGGAGTACAGATTTCCATGCACTTTCTCCAAGTTTTTTACGTTCCTTGTTCATTCGGACAATTTCTTCCGCCATATTTTTCTGAACACCAGGATCTTTACTTATAAAAAGTTCAGCTGCCATACCAGGCTGCCCCAGCCTTCCGGAAGCATTAATTACTGGAGTTATCTGCCAGCCTAAATCTGTTGTACTTATTTTTTTACCAAGAAGATTCTGTTTAAACAAGAGTTCATTCAATCCGGAACGTTTAGAACTATTAATTAATTTCATTCCGTGTTTAAGCAAAATTCTGTTTTCATCTTTTAAAGGCATCATATCCGCGAGAGTTCCAAGAGCAACAAGATCAAGATTATTTTCAAAATTGGATTTCATTAGATCTATTTTTTTGTAAATATAAGCATTTAACAGATTTAAAAAAACATCAATCTCTGCAATACTATTTCCCAAATATCTTGCAGATTTGCTCTTACCCCTCATTTCTATTAGGCTCATACCCTTAAATTTAGGAAAAGCCTCCCAAATTTGAGGAGCTACATCCATAAGCTCAAACTCATTATTCTCACCAAACACCTTTTTAAGCATAACTTTCTGTATATCTTCATCGTAAACGAGAATTTGTCTGTTATAAAGGAATTCCCCTAAACGGGTTTGTTCCACCCTGACAACGCCTGGGACTATATTTTCAGATACCCTTTCTATCTCAACCATATTAACCAATCTAACTGCATCAATAATAAAAGTATCATTCCCCGGACGTATGTTTAAAAGAACAATTTCAGCTTTGTAGAGTTCATTTGTAGAAAACGATAATGCCCAGGCAACCTTTGAAACGACTCCGCAGGCAGCTAAATCTCTAAAGGGGTAACAGGAATCGTTACTTTTAGGATTGATAATTGCCACAGCTGGGGGTATGGTTTCTGAAGGAAGGTGATGGTCTATAATTATCGAATCTATCCCCTTCTCCCTGGCATATTCAATTTCTTTATTATTTGTAATACCACAGTCAACAGTTATTATTAGTGTGCCGTCTTCAGCTGCAAATTTATCAATTCCCTCTATGGTTAACCCATAAGGATCGTTTCCTTCAGGTAATGACCAGGCTGCATCTATTCCAATACTTGCAAGGCCATCTTTTAAAATAACAGTTGATGTTATCCCATCAACATCCCTGTCTCCAAATATTTTTACCTTCTCTCCTTCTTCAGCTGCCTGACGAATACGGTCTACAGCATCTTCCATTTCCTCAAAAAGAAAGGGATTATGTGTGTATCTAAGATCACTTTCCAAATAAAATTTTATATCTCCAGGTTCTGTTATTCCTCTCCGGGAAAATATTGAGGCCATAAGAAGATTAATTCCATATTTGCCGGACAGATCCTTAACTATTGCAGAGTCTATTTTCTTTTTATTCCATTTCATATTTTTTACCAGTTACCAAATTAATTATGATATAACAATCCTTTTTTTAAAGTATTTAAGGGGTACTCAACTATATTTTGAATCATAGCAAACAATATACGTTTTAGTACATCTATGGAATTGAAGTCCAGACCTATACTCATGCTTTTATCTAATTTTAATAAAGATGTATGCTCCAGATATTTTCTTCCTCCGGAAGAAAATTGAAAGAATTCCCCATCCCCCCTGCAGGAAGAACAAATCATTTGGTTTTCTCTCTCATCAAACCATATTTTTTCTTTAGAGGATAAAGAAGAACCGCAGCTGCCACATACCTCTATATCCGGCCTAAAACCCAATATCCCCAAATATCGCCAAATAAACTGAATTAATATAAGATTCTGCCCGGATTTTCCAGTATCATTTAAAATTACAAGACTTTTTGCAAAAAGAGGAAAGACAACCTCGGATTCCCCTCCACCGGAATAAGACTTTAATATTAGTTCAGCCCAGAATGACGCAATATAAAATTTACCAAGATCAATCCTAATATTCGGAAATATTTTTTTTTGTTCAATATCATTGACCTTATAGCTATCTTTAACCGGATCATAATACAAATACATAGATAATAGAGAAAAGGGATCAACCATTCCGGAAAGTTTACCTTTACCCTTTCCTGCGCCATAAGCTATTACATCTATAATTCCATGGGATCTTGTTAGACATGTCAAACCCTTATGAAGCTCGGCAATTCTTCTTGTTCGCAGTATTATACTGTCAGTTTTAAGATTACGATTCATTTTAGGATATGATAAGGCAAGCTTATTAGCATGTATAGTGTAAATTTGAAAATTTTAGTTGCTCAATATCAATTTTATCATTATTTTACTATTGCCTGAACCAAAGGCTCATTGATAATATACAAAATAACAAATACTAAGAGGAAATATGCTGGAAAAACAAATAATCCCGGTAGATCAATTACTACCAAACAAACTATTTATCATACCCCTAATTGGAAAACCTATTTTCCCTGGAATATTTACACCTCTGATTATTGAATCAAGCCATGATCTTGAAGTTATTGAACTGGCACTGGCAGGAGACAGTATGATCGGGCTGCTTCTGGATAAAGATGATTCCGGTGAAAACACAGAACCCGATTCATTATTTACCATTGGAACTGCAGCCAAAATAGTAAAGAAAATAAACCTTCCGGACGGAGGGGTTAATATTTTTATTTCAACCTTAAAACGATTTAAAATTAAGAAGTTTCTATCAGAAAAAGGCCCTACAGTGGCTGCTGTAAATTACCTGGAAGACAAAAATGATTCGTCTTTGGAAGTTAAAGCTCTTACCCGATCCTTGCTGTCTGAAATGAAACAGCTATCTGAGAATAATCCTCTTTTTTCTGAGGAAATGCGCCTTAATATGGTTAACATTGATCATCCTGGGAAAATTGCAGATTTTATTACATCCATCCTTAATACAGAAAGAGAAGTTCAGCAGCGAATACTGGAAACAATTGATGTTCAGAAAAGGATGGAAGATGTTCTTATTTTTATAAAAAAGGAACAGGAACTTTTAAGAATACAGAAAAAAATACAGAAAAAAATAAATGAAAAAATTGAAAAGAGCCAGAGAGAATATTTTCTTAAAGAAGAATTAAAAGCCATTAAGCAGGAACTTGGTATGGATGTGGATTCCAAAACAAGTGAATTTAACAGATTAAAGAATGCTATTGATAAGTTTAAATTTAAGGGTGAAGTAAAAGAACAGGTCGATAGAGAACTTGAGAAATTTTCTATGATGGATCCAAATATTTCTGAATATATAGTTACAAGGAACTACCTGGATACAATAGTATCGCTCCCCTGGAATCAAACTGAACCGAAGGAGATTGACTTAGAAAGATCAAAAAAAATTCTTGATAAAGATCATTACGGCCTTGAAGATGTTAAAGAGAGAATTCTTGAATACTTGGCAGTGCGAAAACTAAAAAAAGATACAAAGGGTTCAATTATTTGTCTCGTTGGTGCTCCTGGTGTTGGGAAGACTTCTGTTGGTATTTCTATTGCAAGAGCACTGGATAAAAAGTTTTTTCGTTTCTCCGTTGGCGGTATGAGAGATGAAGCAGAAATAAAGGGACACAGACGAACCTATGTAGGGGCTATGCCTGGTAAAATAATACAGGGACTTAAAATTGCAAAATCCAGTGACCCTGTATTTATGATAGATGAAATTGACAAAATGGGTTCATCATTTCAGGGAGATCCATCCTCTGCACTACTGGAAGTTCTCGATCCTGAACAAAACTATGCATTTAGAGATCATTATCTGGATATCCCGTTTGATATATCTAAAATTTTATTTATTGTTACAGCTAACACTCTGGACACTATACCCAGACCCCTCCTGGACAGAATGGAAATAATCAGATTATCCGGTTATATTGAAGAAGAAAAAATTGCAATTGCAAAAAAATATCTTATTCCTAAATCACTCTCAAAATCGGGGCTTAGAAGAAAAGATGTACGATACAACAAGTCTGCACTCTCTGCCATATCGGTAAATTACGCCAGAGAAGCCGGAATGAGAAACTATGAAAAAGCCCTGGATAAAATACACAGAAAAATTGCAAAAAAAATAGTAATTACAGAAATTGAACCTCCTGTTATGCTTAATGCAAAGATTCTGGAAAGCTATTTGGGGAAACCCATATTCAGAGAAGAAGAAATTAAGAAGATAACAAAACCGGGAATGGCCGTAGGACTTGCCTGGACTAACTTTGGAGGAGACACCCTCCTTATAGAAGCAATTAATATACCAGGCAAAGCCGGACTTACACTCACAGGTCAAATGGGTGATGTAATGAAAGAATCTGCAAATATAGCATTCTCCTATGTAAAACATATTGCAGCCAAATATAAGGTAAAGGCTGAGTTTTTTGATAAAAATACTATTCACCTTCACATTCCCGAAGGGGCAACACCTAAGGATGGACCATCTGCAGGAATAACTATGGCAAGCACAATACTTTCATTAAGTTCAGGTAAGCAGATTAAAAAGAACCTTGCAATGACAGGGGAACTTTCCCTGACCGGAAAGGTGCTCCCTATTGGCGGTCTTAAAGAAAAAACAATTGCTGCCAGACGTAATGAAATTAAAACAATTATTATTCCGGAGTCAAACCTTAGAGATCTTGAAGAAATCCCGGATTATATTAAAAAAGGCATAACTTTCCATCCGGTAAAAACTATGGAAGAAGTCATAGAACTTATTTTTTAAGCCCTTATATCCCCTAAAGGGGACTTAGTTTGTAGATAATTTTATCTATTCCCTCTATAACTGGGGGAAACAATAAACCAGGGAGTATTATTAGTGGAATTGCTCGCACCTGCAGGAAACATTGAAAAACTCTATTATGCCTACAAGTATGGAGCAGATGCAGCTTATATTGGTATAAAAAACTTCTCATTACGTGCAAAAGCGGACAATTTTAAGGGTGATCAGTGGAATAGAATAGCAGAAATTAAAGGCAATAAAAAATTGTTCGGAGCTTTAAATATTTTCTTTCATAATGCTGATCTTAAATCTCTGGAAGAAAATATTGATTATTTACGCCTCTACCCCTTTGACGCATTTATAATAAGCGACCTTGGTGTCCTTCCTGTTTTACGTAAATATTTTCCGGATATTCCCCTGCATTTAAGCACCCAGGCAAACTGTATAAACAAAGAGTCTGCAAAAGTATATACAGATTTGGGATTTAAGCGGATAATACTTGGTAGAGAAACCCCGTTAAATGAAATAAAAGAAATTAGAGACTATCTTCCTAAAATAGAAATTGAAGCCTTTGTTCACGGAGCCATGTGTATCGCCTACTCCGGACGATGTTTTTTAAGCAAAGAGATGACTGACAGGAGTGCAAACCAGGGAGACTGTGCACATTCATGCCGCTGGACATACAGGGTTTTGGAAGAAAAACAACGCCCCGGCGAATATATGCCTGTGGAACAGGGCGAAAACTTTACAACTATAATGTCCTCCAAAGATATGTGCCTAATAGATCATCTGGATAAGTTTAAAGATGCAGGAGTGGATTCTCTTAAAATTGAAGGAAGGATGAAGTCTATCTACTATGCAGCTGTAGTTACAAGAGCCTACCGGAAAATGATGGACTCTCTGGAAGGACAAAATATTGAAAACATTGAAGGATTTAGAGAAGAACTGTTTAAGGTAAGCCATAGAGAATTTTCCACAGGTTTCTACTTTGGCAAAGAAGAGATGGATGAGGTAACTAAAATTAGTTACGAAAGGGAATATACTTTTTTAGGTTCTATAGGCAAACAGCAGGGATCAAATAGATTTGATCTTATTGTTAAAAACCAAATAAAAACCGAAAACGAACTGGAATATATTGGCCCGGATGTTTTATTTTTGAAAGACAGCAGCTATAATCTTTATGATAAAGACGGTGAAAAAGTAGAAAAAGCCGATCATGGTAAAGTCTATACCCTGGAAACAAGTTTACCTGTAAAAGAAGGGTATATTTTAAGGAAAAGAACCTAGGTTCAGTCAAATCTACTCTCTACCGGAACTTTGCCCTGCAAGCCAGCCAGTTGAGAAAGCAGCCTGGAGATTGAAGCCTCCGGTATCTGCCTGAATGTCCATTACTTCACCTGCAAAGTATAGCCCTTTTACAATACGGGATTCCATTATACAAAGCTCACACTCTATAATGATATTATCCCTATAGATTTATTTTAAATGGCTCATAAATATGTAAATTCTGCAATACAATTGACAATTTTACATAAATTTGCTCTAATAAGTTATGTTTCAACGATCTATTGCTGAAAAAACAAAACGATATGCAAAACAATACCCTGTAGTAACTATTACAGGTCCAAGACAATCGGGGAAAACGACCCTCGTAAAAAACCTCTTCCCTAAGAAAAAATATGTTTCACTCGAAGATATTGAAAGCAGGAATCAGGCAGAACAGGATCCAAAAGGATTTCTGGCACGTTATCCTGAAGGAGCTATTATTGATGAAATACAAAGAACTCCTGACCTTTTTTCATATATACAGACTATTGTGGATGAGAAAAACAAAGAAGGGATGTTTATTTTAACAGGGAGCCAGCAATTTGAAATGATGGAAAATCTTTCACAGTCACTTGCAGGAAGAACAGCAATAGTCAAATTACTTCCCTTCTCTTATGATGAAGTTTACACGAACTCGCCTCCTTCAGATCTATATAATTTATTATATACAGGTTTTTATCCCAGAATTTTTGATAAAAATCTTAATCCAACAGAAGCAATGTCATTTTATGTTTCAACTTATCTTGAAAGAGATGTCAGGAAACTTATTAATGTAAAAGACCTCTCTATTTTTGGTAATTTTTTAAAGCTACTTGCCGGTCGAAGTGGTCAAATATTAAATATGAACTCACTTAGTGATGATTGCGGTATTAGTCCTAATACCATCCGCAGTTGGGTCTCCTTACTTGAGGCAAGCTATATTATAAAAAGAGTATCGCCTTATTATAAAAACCTCAATAAAAGATTAATAAAAGCTCCTAAAATTCACTTCCTTGATTCCGGACTTTTATGCTATTTGCTGGGAATTACAGAACCAGAACAGCTTGTAACTCATCCTCTGCGGGGAGCCATTTTTGAATCCTACATAGTTTCTGAGGTCTATAAATATTATTATCACAATGGTATTCCTGATAGTATATATTATTTCAGAGATTATCAGGGTCATGAAGTCGATCTTCTAATTGAAAATTCTTTATCTATTAATTTAATTGAAATAAAATCATCTGCCACCTTTCAGGAGAATTACCTAAAGGGACTTAAGTATTTTGAAAAAAATTACACTGGAGCTATTACCAAATCTCTGATTTATGGTGGTGAAGAAATTTACAAATACAAGGATACGGATATACTTAACTGGAAGAATGTTTCAGGTTTATTCCTGCCTGATTATTTTTCTACAGTCAAATTTTAATCTTGCATTTTATTTAATTCAATCAGAACACTGGCTATTTCCCGGAACTTTGCCCTGCAAGCCAGCCAGTTGAGAAAGCAGCCTGGAGATTGAAGCCTCCGGTATCTGCCTGTATATCAATTATCTCTCCTGCAAAGTAAAGTCCTTTTACAATACGGGATTCCATTGTACGTGGGTCAATCTCACCTGTATCTATTCCTCCTGAAGTTATAATAGCTTCAGGGAAAGGCCTGTATCCACTAACTTCCAGTTTAAAATCTTTAAGCCAGTTTCGAATAAGTTTTCGCTCTTTTGAGGAAACATCACATACCCTGCGAGTGGAAGAAATACCAGTACATTCCAGACATACCGGAACCATCTGAGAGGGAAGAAGGCCTTTAAGCAAATTACTAATACTTTCCTTACCCTTTATGGCAATATCCCGTAGTATTCTTGCATCCAGTTTCTTAACGTCCAGAGCAGGTTTAAGATCCAGAGAAAGGGAAACTTTTTGCCCTTCCATTAAACTACCAACAGCTTCTCCGCTTAAAGACAGGATCACAGGTCCACTGACCCCGAATTTTGTAAAGACAATTTCTCCAAACTCTTCTCGTTTTTTCTTTTCATTAATATACATTTTTACATTTATATTTCTAAGATTTAGTTTATCCAGTACTCCATTATAATGTTTAAAAAGTTCCAAAGGAACCAGGGCCGGACGTACAGAAATAATGGAATGGCCAACAGCTTCTGAGAGAATATATCCATCACCATTTGATCCTGTTGCAGGATAAGATGCACCTCCTGTAGCAATAACAAGGGAATTACAAGGGATTTCATCCCCATTCACAACTACAGCCGAAATATTGCCGTTAGCAACAACAATTTTACTTACAGGAGAATTGTACCTAATTTCAACCCCCGATTTCTGTATCCAGCTTTTAAGAGCTCTTAAAATATCCTGAGCCTTAGAGCTTTTTGGGAAAACTCTGCCGCCTCTTTCAGTAACAAGATCAACTCCCAGACCAGTAAAAAAATCCATTAGTTCATCATTAAAAAATCTGGAAAAAGACTGTCTTAAAAAACGTCCGGTTTTACCAAAATGAGTTACAAAATCTGATAAATCAGCAATATTTGTAAGGTTACACCTGCCCTTTCCTGTTATACCAAGCTTAATACCCACCCTGTTCATTTTTTCAAGGATAATAACATCAGCACCAGAGGAAGCCGCCTGACCTGCGGCCATAAGCCCAGCAGGACCTCCACCGGTAATTATAACTTTTTTCTTATCATTCACCTAAGATCCTCTTCCTGTAGCATATAAAAACAGGCACATTTAACTGTACCGGTTTTTATTGTTAAATTAATAAGCTTACCTTCATTTTTACTCTTTAAATGGTAGTAGGTTTTTTATTATTGACCAATATTTCAGTAAAATCAACATCATAGTAAATTAAGTAGAAGAAAGAAAGGAATAGATGTCACATAAATATGAAATAATCTTATTATGGAGTTATGAAAATATTTAACCGGCTTTCTTTCCTGAAGGAAAAGGGAGTGTTATTCCAGGCAATCCATCTATTGATAAATCTTCATCTATCATTGGCCAAAAGATCCCATATCCCGAAGGAGAAACTTCATAATTATCTCTTTGGATTTTTGAGGCATTGAGTATCTTAGAAGGATATTTTTCTAAATCAAATTTATGGTTATTGTTGTCAATCTTATGAATCAGAGTATTCTCTTCAAACTCCACACATCCAATATTATAGAATTTATTCATTTTCGGTCTCCTTGAATTTTATAATGAGCCAGGATCTAAAACAGAAAAACAGAGGATTAAGGTGTAG
>Ga0190306_1000558_pt1 | contig 12211 bp, 10 predicted proteins | sample 48700734_MG_FD_161657 | JGI IMG/M metagenome (GOLD analysis project Ga0190306, IMG submission 161657) | Hydrothermal vent sediment bacterial communities from Southern Trench, Guaymas Basin, Mexico - 4870-07-3-4_MG | ecosystem: Environmental > Aquatic > Marine > Hydrothermal vents > Sediment ...
TGCCTTTACAGGGAATCACTTCGAATTTTCCCTTTCTAATTATTAGTATGAGGTAAAAGCTGTTTTTACTTCAGGATTTTGAGAGTTTTTATAATTTTTTTAAATGTTAAAATCCATAAGTGATTAAAATTGTTCCAAAAACTGTTCTCTTGACAGTTCTGAAAGTGATTTGGAAATAACAGCATCAGATCCCATACCTTCAAATACTTTTCTATCCAGATATTTAATCTGCAAAGGCCTCTCCAGTACAAGTATATTTTTATCTGATTTCCATATTGATCGTTCAGGATTCAGGTCATTAGGATCCCCATATTTTTTACTTAAAGTAGTAAAAAGAGAATAATGATCAATTAATTCCATATTAAAAAGGATTGTAATGGAATAGAGTTTATCATCTTTAAATTGAAAAAATGCTCTGTCAATAAAATCATATCCCCTGCATTCTATTAAAGATTGATTAGGTCTTTGCAGAATGCTCAAATCTTTACTTCCCCGATAATTAAAGTTACCATCAGCTTCAAGTTCATTCTCTGTATCTTTTATATTCATGCCAAGAACAATTTTACCAAATCGATCCGGCACATCTAAAAATTTTTCCTGAGCACTAATACCTAATAAAATAATAAATAACAGTAGAAATACTATATGATATTTTTTCAATTCTACAATCTCCAGTTAAAAAATATTATTTTGAAAGTGCAAGGCTTAAAGCTGTAGTAAGTTTAAGAACATCTTCATTTCCCTTCCTAACTCTCCCAGCCATTGTAGATGCTATCCTCTGAAGAACCTTAACACCCTGTTCCGGAAAATCATTACAAAATTTAGTAAAACTTTCCCTTGTTATTTCATATAGTGTACAATCCACAGATGCAGTAATAGTTGCGGATCTTGGTTCATCCTGAAACATTGCCATATCTCCAAAAAATGAAACATGTTCAGCTTTTAATTTAACCATTGATTTCTCAGCTGATCCAAAGCCCTTTTTACCAATTTTTAGAGTTAAATTTTTACTTACTTTAACTTCTCCTTTTACAAAAAAGTACATGGTACTTCCAGGTTCCCCCTCTGTCATTATTATATTACCTGAAGGAACTTCAATAATTTTTGAAATAGATAGTATATGTTCGAGTTCCTTATCTGTCAGATCTGAAAGTATGGCAACTTTCTTTAATCCATCAACACCAACCTTCCCATTTTTCCTTTTTGCCATAATTTCCTCTTTATACTTCTGCACCTAAAATAAAAAGTGAATCAGTTTCTTTGATATTATAATCAGGAGACGGACTTATCTGAATATCCAGACCCTGTTCCTGCTGTTCACCTATATCTATTTCAGCTTCCTGAAATTTACGCTTTATAAAAGCATCTATACTGGAAGAATCATCAGAAAGCATGTCTTCAAGACTCATTTTTTTTTCTTCCGACATTATTCCAACTGCAATTCCCTTATTATTTTTTAGAAAATATTCCGATAATTCAAGAAAAGTTTTTCCTACAAAACTACCGGGAATAGGAACCTGTTGAATTGATTTTTTTGATTCCACTGCAAGCATTTCTTTTACAAATTTTGGAATACCCTGGGAAACAGAAGCATTTGAAAGAAGAAAACCGGAAAATTCTCCATTGACAATAATAGAATCCACACTTGCTCTCTTCAGATGCCCTTCATTTTCTTTTTTAAGAATTTCCGCACAGCTTGTTATATCCGGATTAATAGATTTCGCTGCAAGGACACCAAGAATTGTTCTTTCATCTGCATTTTCTATAGTATTGCTGCCGGAAATATCCGGTATAAAAATTACAGCCTTTGCATTGGAAGCAGAGGCTCTGTTAAGTATTTTCTCACTGGAGAAATCACCTTTAACAAATTTTATTTCCAGTTCGGAATGCTTAACTTTAAGCATTTGAAATTCTTCTGCATCCATCTCACTAATAAGGCATAGTGTTGTTTTTTTATCTTTTGCCAAAGCTGAAAAACTTTCAATTATTCCGATAGCATTTCTGTTCCATCCGCAAATTATAGTATGATTTCGTAGGTTAACTTCCTGCAAACCTTTACCCTCCTGAATCTTTCTGTCTACAAATATACTGGCTATTGTCCCTGAAAAAATAGAAGTTAATACTATTCCTCCAAACATCATAATTACAGCTATTATTTTACCTACATTCGAACTTGGTGTCATATCACCATATCCGACAGTGGTAATTGTTACTACACCCCACCAAAGTGAATCTATAAAATGAGAAAACTGTTTATTAATACCGGATTCAGCTGCGAAAACCAGGCCACCACCAATAATAATAAGAATTAAAACTGCAAGTATTATGCTGGAAAGATTACCATTATTGAAATCCTTATATAGAGTCTTTATTACCTTAATAATTCTGGAAAATATACTGGAGCCAATTATTTTCTCTTTTTTTTTCTTTTTTACCATTATTAATCTAAACACACTCCCTTTTTATCTATCGGCAATTTTTATATTAAAATAAGTTCATGAATGACCTACTATTGATTTTTCCAATAAACTGGGTGATACTTAAAAGTATGAAAATTGTAATCGGGACAATTGTTCTCTCATTTGTTTTCTCTTCCATTTTCCTTTTATCTGGCTGTATGACATCAAAGGGAACACTCTTCCAAGATGTGGTTTCTACAGACTCTGATACTACAGAAAATGATTATGGTAAAGAAAAGCCGGGATTAACTATCCGTACATCACCTTACTGGTCTGATGTCTATATAAACGATAATTATTCCGGTATTTCATCTGTTACCAAACTTTTGCCAAGTGGATCATATAGAATCACTGTAAAAAAAGAGGGGTATTATCCTACTACTGAATGGGTAAACTATATAGAAAATGACAGTGTAACATTAGACATTGATTTGGAGCCAATCACCGGTATTCTTGAAATAGAAACTGATAATTCAGGAATTAATCTATCTACAAATGGTGATACGTTAAATCTGGGACAAAATGAACTACAAATTGGAAATTATATTATAACAGCGGAACAGTTTGGTTTTGAGACCCTGGAAAAAAAAGTTACCATACTTGAGGATAGAACTACAAATCTTGATATAAGTCTTAAACCTGCAATTTTCAAAATATCATCTTTTTTTGTTGACAGGAAAATATTTAATCCTGAAAATACTGCTAGTCTGGGAGAAAGCAGATTATCATTTGAAGTTACAAATTTTGGATCAGGAGATTTGGAAATTTTTTCTCCTGAAGGAGAAAGTATCCTAAAGCACAACTTTCAATCCTTCAGCAAAAAAGATCAATATTTTAGCTGGAACGGAAAAAACCGTCATGGAGAAAATCTCTCCGATGGAACTTATAAAATTGTAATAAAGGGAAAAGACTTAAATGGAGAAAATTCTGCAAAAAAAGAGACTCTCGTAACTATAGACAGGTCTTTACATATAAGAGTTCGAAGTATCTTTAACGGAGTTAGTGGTACACTCTTTTCTCCATCTCCTGATATTCTTCCACCTGGAAGTTTCCAGCTTTCGCTCAATGGGCTTGGGCATATAGATTCTACATCAGGAAATTATAGGTTTCCAATTATTCTTGGCATTCGAACAGTTCCTGTTAAAGATATGGAAATTTCAGGTCAGGCAGGAGGGATAATTCAAGAACCATTAGCAGAATCTTATATATTTTCTGTTTCTGTAAAAAAGGCAATACTTCCATCACGTAATTACAAACCATTCGAACTGACAGGAACACTAAAGGGTACATATCTGTACAATACATTTAGAGACACTCAAACAAATTTTACAGGATTGAGTGGAGGACTCAGTTCATCTGTTTCTGTAGGAACTATGGCATTTATCCTGGCACCCGAAATTACGATTTCTCCCTATGAAATCTCATATTCAGATACCTCAAACATGGGATTTTACATGTGGGCATATGGAAGAACTGCCGTTCTACTGGATTTGGGATCTGCAATGATAGGCATTTCTGCAGCATTCAGGACAACTAGTTTTGACGAGGGTTTTACCATTGAGTATCCTTTTTCTACCGGGGTTGAACTCAACTACCTCATTCCCGGAACCGGTATGTTTGTTACAGGGATTGTCTCAGGAGAGTTCAACAGCCCGGATAATTACTATATTAATGCTGGCGGGGGAATTGGAATAATAAATTGATAATGCCATACTGTGGTTACAAGGTATGATCAGACTAAATAACTGCTCTCATAAAATCTTTAAAATCATCAAGATTCCTGTTAATAATAGAAAATACAATATCCCAGTCAACACTCTGATATTCATGAACTGATATATTTCTAAAACCTACAGCTTTTCTAAGCTTATCAGCAAGATGTTCTGTAATAAACCCAGCTACAGCTAACTCTGAAAATATTTCACCCATTGTATTTGGTGGACTTTGCTCAGATTCAGCTAACAGGTAAGATCCTATATCTACACTCAGCTGAATTGCTCTCTCAAGATTTAGAGATATAATATCCTGGATATCGTAATCTGTTTTAAGAATTTCAACAGTTTCAGGTCTTTTTGTTTCTATCCGTCCAATACAGCGACGTAGAGATTCCAATTTACGGCGAACTACATCATACATTTAAAAACTTCTCCCTTCGATAATCCATAATATATCGTATATTGGGAGCTATATCCTCTTCAAAATACAACATCTTTTTTATTAGCTCAGCATAAAAAATGGTATCTTCTTTCTTTAATACAGTACCTTTTGTAAGTACCTCCGTAAGAATAGTTCCGCTAATACTATTTAAATCAACAAGATCAACTTCTCTGTTTAGTAGTTTTGATATTTTAAGATTCAAAATAGCCAGTATATCAGGAGAAAATTTCTCTAATCCACCAATAGCAATATCTACATCACTTTTATCGGACTCATTTCCACTGGCAAAAGAACCATAAAGAATGGCTGTTTTTATTGAGTTCTGAGAAATAAAATATTCCTTTAAAATCTTATCCACAACCATTATACGTAGAATCCTCCAAACCTATTTAACTATACCATGAGTTAATTTTTTTTTCCATTGTAAAAGTTAATCATTGATATTTAAACAATTTTATAGCTTAATACCAACCCTACCCGTATAATCTATCCTGTTTAGAAGTATTGTTTGATCTTTAAAATATTCATCAACTGCCTTTCTGGCACCATCAAAATGGCCGTAATCATCTATAATTAGTACCCCTCTTTTTACAATAAGAGGATACAAAACCTGTAGCTCCTTAACAGTAGAAGCATACCAGTCAGTATCCAAACGAAGAAGGGCTATGTTCCCCGGCGTATCTTTTCCTAATGTTTTTTCAACATCCCCGGGTATAAATACAAAATTTTCTCTTGGGTATAAAGTTTTATAAATATTTTCTTTTACCTCTTCAAGCCCTACAGCCCATGAGCCAAAATTATCCTTTTCCCCGGATTTATCCTCTTCCCATTTTTCCATAACACTTCTGCCATTCCAGGAGATAACATCCTCTTTACCTGGTTTTGGCATCCCCTCATAGGTATCATAAAGATAGATCGTTCTATCTGTATCGCCAAAAAGCTCCAAAGCCCTTGCCATAAGCATACAGGAACCACCCTTCCAGACCCCGCACTCAATAAAATCACCTGGAATTTTATTTTTAATAATATATTCCACTGCTTTAAAAAGAGAATATCCCCTCTCAATTGAAGTCATAGTATATGGCTTAACATCATTCCAGATGATCAAAAATTCTTTTTCCATATCACTTAAATATTGTTCAGGTAAAATTATTCCATATCCTTTTTCCCTAAGAGTATTTATTGCATTATTCATATTATTTTAAGTAACTCCATAAAGTCATTTTCACTTATAATTGTTGTTCCAATATTTTGAGCCTTCAGTAATTTACTCCCTGCAGATTCTCCTGCAAGAAGATGTGTAGTTTTACCGGTTACAGTAGAAGTTGTCCGTCCTCCCCTCTTTTGAATCTCTCCTTCGGCAAGAGTACGGGGTTTAAATTTTTCAAAGCTGCCGGTTATACACCATGTCTGCCCGGAAAAAATCTGCGGAAGCATATTTTCATCTTCTACTTCATCTTCTATAAAATTGAGCCCTGCTTTTTTTAGATTAGAAATTAACTCCAAAGTACTGCTGGAAGAAAACTCATCTATAATTATTTCTGCTGTCCTTGCCCCTATTCCCTTAATTTGTTCAAGCCTCTCTGTATCTCTATTAGATGCAATATTTATTAGATCATCTACATTCCTAAGGCCTGCATTAATAAGCAGTTCCACAGCTTTTTTCCCAAGTTCAGGAAGTCCTAAAGAAGGCAGCACTCTTCTGTACGGCTGATCGAGACTTTTCTTAACTCCCTCCGAAATAAGACTAATCTTTTTTTCGCCAAAACCGGGATATCCCTCAAGCTGTTTATAATTAAAACTGTATATATCAGGTATCTCCTTTATAAATTTCTTCTTAATAAGAAAATCTGCAGTTTCCGGCCCAAACCCATCAATATCCATCTGATTTTTGCCTAAAAAATAAAAAATTTTACTCTTTACCTGATCCATACAATTAGGGTGTATACAAAAATGATGAGCACCTTTCAATACTAATTCAGAACCGCAAGATGGACAAACCGGAGGCATTTTCCATACAGAATTATTACTTTCATTTTTGTCAAGAACTCTTTCCACGGCAGGGATAACATCTCCCCTTTTCGAAACACTGACTGTATCACCAATTGCCAGCTCCAGAAGATTAATATATTCCTGATTATGAAGAGTCACATTGGAAATTGTTGAACCACCAATTAGAACAGGTTCCACCCTGGCCACAGGAGTTATTCGCCCTGTTCTTCCAACCTGAATATCAATTGAATTTACAATAGTTTTACCTTCCGGAGATTCAAATTTATATGCAATGGCCCATCTTGGATGATGCCCTGTAAAACCAAGTTTTTCTCTAACATCAGTTTCATTTACTTTAATTACCAATCCGTCTATTTCATAAGAAAGAGTATCCCTTTCTTGTGTCAGCCTGGCAACATATAGGGAAAGAGAATCAAAAGTCCCTGTAAACCATTTGGAATTAATCTTAGAACCTGTATTCTCTTCGATCCCCGAGCTTGTCGAAGGGGCCGAAGGATAAAAAACTCCAATTTTATTGTTAACCTTAAAGCCAAGCTTACTTAGATATACCAGTATTTCTGTATGATTAAGATTATTTTTATCCCAAAAACCTTCATAGACAAAAATATCCAGGGGTACAGCTGCAACATCACTACTTTTTTTTCTTCTTAATGTGCCGGCAGTCAAATTTCTAGGATTGGCATAGGGAACTTCCTGCTGCAAATTAAGATTTTCAAACTCTGCTAAGGGAAGAAATATTTCTCCCCTTACAACAATATTAATATCCTCTGTAAGATGAAGGGGAACAGATTTTATAGTCCGGACATTTTCGGTAATATCATTTCCTACACTGCCATTACCTCTGGTAGCAGCCAGATCCAGAATACCATTTTTATAGTAAAGCACTATTGAAACTCCATCAATTTTTTCTTCAACAACAAAAGATAAAGAATCCCCGGTGTTTATAATTGTTTTATCCATCCAATCTCTCACACCTTCGACTGTATATGTCTTGTCCAAACTTAGAACGGGTATAGTATGTTCCACTTCCGGAATATCAACAGCCAAATCTGAACCTACACGTAATGTTGGTGAATCAGGCAGAGCCAGTTCAGGATTTTCTTTTTCCAGAGCAGACAGCTTGTCAAATAAACTGTCATACTCACGATCACTAACCAAAGGTTTGTTCTGCATATAATATGCATTTTGATATAAAGAAAGGAGATCAGAAAGTTTTCTGATCTCCTTTGTTAAATCATGTTTATTCATTTATCATCAAAGTCCTTTTCGCAAAAACGCATCAGGATAACCACTGGATCTAAAACTATATAAGACAACACCGCTTTCGTCCGCACCCAGGGGTCCAACCATTACTTTATACCTTGGAGAATCGGTACTCGCCGATACTAATACAGTTACAGGATAGGTTGATCCAAGACTGCCTGCCAAAGCCAGGGCTGAGTACTCTTCACGATATACTCCAAGCTGAAGATAATACGAATCTTCAGAAAGAACTTTTGTAACATTATAGCTATTTGAAGTGTTCTCTTTTACATCCGCTACTTCGGTTTTGTTAACAATTTCAAGTACTTTATCAGGTTCAGAAACTGATGGTGATGCAACTACAGTTTCTTCAGCAACAGGAGGTCTGGCTTCCGATGGCTCCAGAATTACCTTAACTTCTTCAGGAATTGAACCACTCTCCTCAGGGCTAACTATTACCGGCTCAAGTTCAGCTAATTTAGACTCGCTTTCAAATACGGGAGCAGGCGTTTCAACAGAAGAAATTTCCGGTTTATCAACAGATGGATCCCTTTCTGAGATAAGAGGTAAAATTGGATTAATATCTGCATCCTGTTCAACAGAAGCAACATCATACAACAACGTTACTTCAAGCGGAGCTTCTTCTTCTACATCTTCAATCCCAATTATCGGCAGCTCAGGAAGAACTTCTATGCCAGGCTGCTGATAAATTTTTTCTGTAGGTTCAACTGACAATAATGTAACACTAGGTTTATCAGATTCAGGATTAAGAAGTTCAGGTAAAACAGTACCTGGATCTGAAAGAAGAATTAAAACAGGAGCTGATGCATCCATCCCAACCAGGGAGGGTATATCTTTCTGCTGCTCCGGAATAGAAACAGTTGAATCATCTTTTTCAGGAACACCAGGTATTGGTAAATCTTCTTTTAGAGTACTAACATAGACATTTTCCATAGGAATATTAGCTACCTGGGGAGTATCTTCTTCTACCGGAAGACTATCAAGCAGCTCTACAGACTTCGATATCGCTCTATCAGGAGCTGAAATAATGACATCATCAGATTCTTCCTTTATTTCAACATCTGCATTTTCTATTTCCGAAATATTTTCAACTGGTTTCTCTACCCCAGGGTTATTTAGTATTGTGTTATCTTCCCCCCCAAGTTCATTGTCTATATAGTTTTGAATTACTGCCAGTTCTGTATAATCTTCTGAAGCAGCAGATGGATTTATATCAGGATCGGGATTATAGGGAAGATCATTTTCATTAACTCCGCTTAATTTATTATGCTCAGAAATATGTCCATAAAAAAGATCTCCATAAGTTATTCCAATGGCTTCAGCAGCATCTGCTGAAAGAGCAAGAAAAACAGTATTATCTTCAAGACGTTCCAAAACTATAACATCAACAGTTTTACCTGTATCCGGATTTGTAACTGTAACCAGTGAATTTTGAGGAAAGGCATTTGAGGCCGCATACAACCCTGATTGAGGAAGATAACCATATCTCGCTGTAGACACACTACCATCCCATACTGATCCAGCCGAAACAGTCGTACCAATGATTATCAATATTGCTGTCATAATAACTTTTATATATTTTTTAATTGCCTTCAGACCCATATCTTAAGTCCTCCAGTTCTATTGTCGGAAGATTATAATGACAACTGAGAAAAAATTACAAATAATTAAGTACCGAATCTGCTACTTCAGAACCCATTACTGCCATACCTTTCTCCAGATCATCCTTATCCACCAGTTTTTTATCTATAGAAACAGAACCCTCATCTATCAGGTTTCCACTTAATACATTTATAAACCGGTATTCTGCAAAATCCGGTAAAGTTTTACCCTTCACTTCATTGTAAGTCAACTTAACTTCCAATACAAACGCGGCACCCCCAGCTTTTGCCATCTGAAGAGAATCTGATTCTTTGTAATAATCCATCCCTCGATCAGGAGCTTCTCCACTTATTTCAGCATTAAAAACAATATGGCCTGCATCAAAAAATTCATTCATAACGGCACTTTCGATAAGGTCTCCATACTGCTGCTCATCAATAACATCAATATCAACCATTGTATAAAGTAATACTGTTTCGGCTGAAAGGAAAAAACTTGTAAAGAATATCAAAACAAGCATAATTATTTTTGTTTTCATTTTATCATTCCCCCACATAATTCTCCAATTATCGGAAAAAAAATATTTAAGATTATAAAATTTTATAGAACTTAACTTAGTTGACAAAATATTACTTTTATATGAAGCTGATTCCTAATTTCAATTCTGAGGTATGCAATTAATGAACGGATTATTATTTAATGAAAATGACAGAAAATTGCTTGAAGTTTTAAACTTACTTCAAACAAAAGATCCTGCACTAAAAAACTATGATATTATTTTGAGCAGTCATATGCATCCCCGTGGAATAAAGGAGCTTGTAGACCAGAAAGTTGTCCGGGTTGCAAAAACGCTTTTCCATTTTATTGATACTCTGGATGAAGGTAAAGTTGATGAACGCCTTAGTGCACTTCATTCTATAAGGGATGAAGTTTTTTTTAGTGCAAAAAGTACAATGAATAAGAATACTGCAAGAGTCCTTCTTTCCATAATGAAAGAACTTGTTAGAGAGAAAGACGAAAACAGAAAACTTAAACTGTCACACGATTTTCATTCTGTTTTGACAGGGAAACCTGCAATAGTTCGTAAGTTTCTAAAACATTATCATCTTCTTGAAATGCCTGAAGCATGGAATCAAATTACATTTGACCACCATGTACATGATGCCTATACAAAAGGAAGAAAAAGCCCTTCACATCTTATTATGGATGCATGGATAAAGGGAATTAGAGATTTAAAAGTTATTTATTATGATTTTATTCCCCTTGAAGCAGCCAGAGAATTGCTAACGGCCGCTGACTATCTGAATATCAAAATTAGAATTGGTGTTGACTTTCAAACCATATATCGGGATAAGAAAGTAAATGTTATATGGACTCCCCGTGGGTTCAAGGGTACAAATCATTTTATAAAATTCCTAAAAAAAGAAAGTACCTCTAATTTTTTTAAAAAAGGAAAGGAAGCCAAAGAATATCGGGAACACTTAATTCTAGCAAAATTTGATTATTTTAATACTTATCAGAGAGAACAAATAAACACAAAATATAAACTATCACTTCCGGTGCTTAAAGAAGAGGGATTAAGAAAGATTGTAGGGAACGGACAATTATCACTGCTTCATGTATCGGAATATTTACATACAAAAATCAGTGAAGAAATTACTCTGAAAATAAATCAATTTAGAAAAGAATATAACGAAGCAGAAAAAAATAGAAAAAAAGAAATAGATTCTTATTTGGAAAATGCTAATAAACTTAGCTCAGAATTTTTATTTAAAACATATTTAAAAGAAATTGATGATAAAGTTGAAAATTCAATGAAGAAACCTGAAGTACTCAACTTAAGCCCCAAAGAACTAATTGAAAATTTAGAAAAATTCCATTCGAGTTTTAGAATAACACTTAGTCTAAACACCCTAAACATTGAGGATGTGATAGAACTGGTTTATCAAAATGACGGAAGGATTAACAATCTTGAAATATTTAACTATAAAGATTTTGCTAAAGGACTAAGTAAAAATATTCCTAAAATTAGAGAATTTCAACATGCTTTAAATGAGGGAAATACAATAAAGCTAAAAAGAATAATTTTTTCTATTCTTTCAAAACTGGAAAAAGGAGACCTTGCAGATAAGAATAATAGAATAGAAAATATGAAACTAATTTTAAAAAACCTTTCTACATTTATCTTTATGTACAAGGACAAGGCACTCAAAGACAAAATAGGAAGTGATTCAGCAGGCAGATCCAATCAACTATTCGGCATGGGATTTGCAATTACAAATACATTACCTCAAAGTGCACAAAAAGAAATAAACAAAATAAAAAAGAAGAACCCAATTATTATGCCGCTATTTATAAATACAACAAAATCCCAAATTTATGAACCTCTTTACGTTAAAAGGGATTTACAAAGTAAATTTAGATTCTGGATATCAAAATTTATACCTCTTGTTATATTTAATAAAGTACGTACAAAATGGGATGCTGGTGAATATTCATATAATGAGAAATCTATTAATAATGTTGTTGCTCTTGGTGCAAGGCCAAAAATTGAAGGTAACGAATTTTCTATAACTACAGATACCAATGACGATGCAAAAATTAGCACAGGATGGAAATATTTAAACACAGGCTTAAAAAATACATTAAAAATACTCCTGGGATTTATTCCTGCATTTTTTACTTTCTATTTTACAAAAGAATGGTGGGTTCTGGCA
>Ga0190306_1000559_pt1 | contig 12193 bp, 11 predicted proteins | sample 48700734_MG_FD_161657 | JGI IMG/M metagenome (GOLD analysis project Ga0190306, IMG submission 161657) | Hydrothermal vent sediment bacterial communities from Southern Trench, Guaymas Basin, Mexico - 4870-07-3-4_MG | ecosystem: Environmental > Aquatic > Marine > Hydrothermal vents > Sediment ...
CATATTAAAAGCAGATCCAACAAGGGGTAAAGCATTTTCTATAAGTTCACCTACAGTAAAGTTTTTATTAACTAACTGTGATATTTTAAAAAATGTATCCAGTTCCCGTACCTGATCTGAAAGCTGCAATTTAGATATTTCAAGATTTTTTTCACTTTCTAATTTTTTTTGCTCCATCTGCATACGTTTAAGTGCAATACTTATAAGAACCTTTAAGGTTTGTATACGAAATGGTTTAAACAGCAGACCATAGGGTTCTGATTCCTCAATTTTTGCTATAGTCTGATCATCAGTACTTCCTGTAACAAAAATAACAGGAATATGAAAAGATTCAACAAAAACTTTTGCCAGTTCAATTCCGGAATACTTATCTTCCAGGGATATGTCCAGTAAAATTAAATCAGGTGTACTTTCTTCTACCAGGATCAGTGCCTGTTTTGCTGTCAGGCAGTAATTAATATCAGTAAAACCATACTTCTCCAGACCATTTTTTATAAAATTTACAGTAATTATTTCATCTTCTACTATTAGTATTGAGACTCTAGTTTTCATACTTACCTCCAGGAAGAGTAAATACAAACTGCGCTCCCCGGGGATTGCAGATTTTAAACCAAATTTTACCCTGATGTTTTTGTACAATTATATCGTAACATAAGCTTAGTCCAAGGTTTGTTCCTTTTCCTACTACTTTTGTTGTAAAAAAAGTGTCGAATATCCTATTGGCTACAGAAGAATCTATACCTGATCCAGTATCACAAACACTAAACTTAAACAGATTATTTTCCAATGAGGTTTTTATTTTAATTACTCCCCTTTCTTTAGAACCAAGCATTTCTATTGCGTTTGCAGCATTAGTAATTAAGTTTAACAAAACCTGATTAATAGAATCTCCATTACAAAAAACCATGGGTATTTCACCTAAATCCATTTAATATCTGCAATATGTTATACTGTAATTTAGCAATATTAAGGGTATACGGAATGGTTTGATTCAGATCAAAATTTGCTTTAACATCTGTATTTAAAAATAATCCATCATATTCTATTGTTTCATCAATATTTCCATCCATTAGTTAATCCTTACAGATAAAAGGGTTATATCATCATAAAAAACGCCTTCAGTACTTATCTTTCTAAAAGCTTCAATTATTTCTTTTGGGCTCGAGCGCTTTTTTGTTTCTTTTAATAACAGCTGCCCCGTTTTCTCTTTGGATAAATTCCCTTTATTTTCGGCAATTTCTATAAGGCCATCGGTAAACATATATATAGTATCATTAGTTTCTATTTTGAATGATTTATTTTTATATTCAGGTTCTTCTGTAATGTTTAAACACATCCCCTCTTCGTGAATGGGGTGTACTTTCGATCCGCGTATAAGATAAAAATGAGATTGACCGGCATTGGAAAAAGTTATTTTTTTTTCTTTAGGATTTACTACTAAAGCTACAAAGGTAATTAGCATATCCGGAAACTGGCTTAGTTCACTGGATATTCTTGTGTTTAACCACTTTAGAAAATCTGCCGGAGAAATACCTTTATCCTGATTTTTACGAACGTATTCACTGTAGATAATTGTTTTAAGTATGGTAGTTATAAATGCGGCTTTTAGACCATGGCCTGCAACGTCTCCAAGAAGAACCAGATAGTTTCCATTTGGAAGGGAAATTACATCGTAATAATCACCGCCGCAGTAGAGCATGGGAAGGGGCTGATATTCCACTTTAACAGTAATTGTTTTTGACTCAGGTATTTCCCTTTTAAGAATTTTTTTCTGAAGCTCACCACCCCATCTTAATTCCTCTTCAAGCATTTGGATATACTTTACCTTATCTTCTTTTAGTGTGGAAAGTTCATAAGCCTTATTTATTTCTGTTAAAAGATACTTTTCATCCCAGGGCTTTAAAATATAGGCAAATATTCCCGCTTTTACTGCCTTCATTATCTCATCAATTTCGGAATATCCCGTAAGTAAAATGGTTATTATATCCGGATATTTTGCCTTTATTTTTAGAAGTAGATCACTGCCCAGCATTTCGGGCATTCTAAGGTCGGAAACAACAAGAAAAACATCTTTCTCATGCTCCAGACTTTGAAAAGCCTCTACAGGATTAGTAAACTTAATAATTTCAATTGTTTTTTCTAAACACCAGTCATATAATTCACGTTTTAAGGAATTAAGAATACTGGCTTCATCATCTACAAGTATAATTTTTTTCATATTTGTCAATCTCCTGTTACACTTACAAATTAAAATCTCTTTTTATCTTCTATTCTTTTAAATTTAATAGTTACCATAGTCCCGTTATCTACATTAAAATCCACAGTACCTTCAAGCTGTCCCTCTCCCAGCATGTAGACAAGACTTAAACCAGTTGTATCTGCTTCTGAAGGTACCAGTTCGGGAGGTAATCCAATGCCTTCATCTTTTACTATAAGGGTAATTTCTCTTAAATTATTTTCAAACATATCGATATATACATTCCCTTCTCCAGTTGGATATGCATGACGCAGTATATTTGATAATAGTTCATTTACAATTAAAGCAGCAGGCTGAGCCAGATGCAGTCCAAAGTTATCTATTGCTATATTCAAATTTAGAGCAATTTTCCCATATTCAAAAGGAAAGGAGTTTATAAGATTGTCAAAGATATATTGAATAACACTTTTAAAATTTATAGCAGTGAAGGAACGTTCCTGATAGATATCACTATGGATTGCAGACATAGCCCAAATTCTGGACTGGGCATATAAAAGAACATTTTTTTCTGACTGGACATCGGTTCTCTGAATCTGCATATTAAGAAGGCTTATCATTATCTGCATGTTATTATTTACCCTATGGTAGATTTCCTGCAGGAGAAGTTCTTTTTCTTTCAAATCATTTTCTATCTGCTTTTTATCATTAACCCTTTGAGTTATATCAATCATCATAACAATAAGACCATTTATATTGCCCATAGAATCCTGATAACGTGCAAAATTTGCTGTTACATAGAAAATTTCTCCACTTTTTTTTCTATTTTTAAAGTTCTTTTTCTTTAAATCTCCCTTTAAACAATCATTTAAAATTAATTTATGTTCCTCTTGTGTAATATCTTCCCCACCAATGGTTTCAAGACGTTTACCAATTATTTCATCTGAATTATATTCTGTTAATTCTGTAAATGCAGGGTTAACATTAGTAACAATTCCATCATTATCCATTAAAACTACAGGGATAGGACTCTGATCTACAACTGTAGATAGTTTTTTTATCTCATCCTGAATCTTTCTTTTTTCCAGCTTTATATCTTTATTTTCAAGTGCTGTTTTTACCGCAAGTCCCAAATGGCTCATTTTGTCTTTAAGAACATAATCTACAGCTCCTGCTTTCATACAGCTAACTGCTGTTTCTTCGTTAACAGAGCCGGTAATAAGAATAACCGGTGTATCTGGTGAATGTATTAATACATATTTTAAGGCAGACATTCCATTATAGGTGGGTAGACTATAATCTGTTAGAATAAGATCTGGATTAAATGAAGTAAGTTCGTTAATAAAATCTGGTTCATTTTCTACCCACTTAAAACTACAGTCTGGAAAAGTAGACTTAACTTCATCCATTATCAGTTCTGCCTCTGTTTCAACATCTTCCAGTATTAGAAATTTAGGGGTTTTACTCATTTAAAATCCTTACATGTTTTTATACTTCAATTATTATAAATATTTTTCTAAAAAGCAAATTAATATGGATTATTTTTTACGATTGTTTAAAGTAAAAAAAGAAAGAAGAACCCTCATCTGGTTTCGATTCAACCCACACTTCTCCGCCATGACTCTCCACTATCCTTTTGACTATAGCGAGACCAACTCCGGTTCCTTCTATTTTACCATTTGAAGTAACCCGTTTAAATATTTGAAATACATCTTTGGAATATGGAATCGTCGGAAAAAATTCTTAAGGAATAATGGTTTATTTAATGAAGATATTATCCTGCCCTCAAGAGAAGTAGATTTAATAATTAATCCATTGGATAATTAACTTGGGAATAACCCATCTTCCTGATACATCTGTTTATTCCCAACCGATAAAAAAGATACCTCTAAAAACTGTAACTGATCCTTGGAAGACAATAGGTGATAGGAATCTCTGTATATCAATTTTTTGTGACACAGAACTTCTTCAAGGCCTGGAAATGAAAAAATCAAACAATTTTTGGAATGCCTGTAATTCAATACTAAAAGATTCTTTGCCTGTTGTTGATTTTACAATGGAAGCAGCAAAAATTTATGTAAAAATCCAGGCCAATTGTGTTAAAAGAGGAAGAACACGTCCAGTCTTTGACCTTCTAACTCCTTTGAACATTTTTGCACATTAACGGTATACTGCTAAATTGTGACTCTATAACTGCTGTGTGGTTATCAAATACCGGTTAATATATAGAAAAATTTGGAACGATCTAAAAATGGAATCTAAGTCCGAGACCTGCACCTATGTCTGGCTTTGTAGCAGGTATTAATAATATTCCAGGTGCAATTTCTAAGAAGAGTTCAAGTTGATCAACGGGCCACCATTGTACACCAACAGGAACTCTTAATCCAATATTAAAAATATCGTTATTATTGTTTAAATTTAAACCCAGTTTTATTCCAGCTCCAAGATACCAGTCAATCATCTCTATTAAATGATCATTTATAAGCCACCAGTCGGCTGTTGCATCAATTCTACTATTAGTAGAAGCAAATGACCAGCCAAGCCCTACTGCAAGATTCCCTGTTTTGTAGCTTAAGCCAGTAGGTTCTCCCAGAACAATTCCTATTCCCTGTTCAGCAAATACTGTTACTGGCAATATCAGCGCCCAAATAAATATACTTACTACTAAAATTTTCTTTACCATTTTCAAAATCCTCTATTAGATATCATCTAAATAATTTAATAGTAATTGTTACCATAGAAAAAAAGTGGTGTAAAGTAGTAAGAGCCTTGAGCTTTTTGCGATGTGGCCTATTTTCACGATTGCCAGGTTGCAAATAAGTTTGCTGCTCGGCTATGCAACCTAAGAATGGCTTTTTGCGTTGGTGATCTACCTCTATATTAGAGAAGAGCTATTTATTAAATTCAAAATATGATAAATAGCAAAAAGCTGACCTTGAAATAAATAACTTTTATACTATGCTTAATAGTTGATATTTTACTCATTCAAAAATCCTTATACCTTTTATGCTTTAACTTATTATAAAATTTTTAATTTATTCATAAGAACAAAGATCAATCTATATTAATAGATCCTAGAGCATTTCCCTTAAGGGATCATCTTCTTCTGAAGAAACTCCAATAGCCGGCACAGCTTCCGGAGCATCCAGGGTACCCACATTCTTTAACTTCCGGAGCATAACATTTGTTCTTGTAGTTTTAAGGACATCAAGAGAACTACTGGCCTTGTTTAAATGGCTGTAGACAGTATCAAGCTGTTCTTCAAACTTACCAAACTCTGTTTTAACCGCTTCCAGAACCTTCCATACTTCACTGCTCTTTTTTTGAACAGCAAGGGTTCTAAAACCCATCTGCAAACTGTTTAGAAGAGCAGATAAGGTTGTAGGCCCGGTTACAGTAATTTTATATTTACGCTGGAGTGTTTCAAACAATCCTGGATGTCTTAAAACCTCTCCATACAAACTCTCCACAGGTAAAAACATAATTGCAAAGTCTGTTGTATGAGGAGGATCAATATATTTAGTATGAATATCTTTTGCAAAAAGCTCCACAGAACGGGTAAGTTGTTTCTGAGCAGCATCAATAATACTTTTTTCTCCAACTTCATAGGCCTCAAGAAGCCTGTTATAGCTCTCTATAGGAAACTTGGAGTCTATCGGCAGCCAGACTTCGCTGTCATTATCTTTTCCAGGAAGTTTGACTGCATATTCAACATTTGCCTGACTACCCTTCCTGGTTGCTACATTTTTACCATACTGTCCGGGAGCCAAAATTTCCTCTAAAATATTTCCAAGCTGATATTCTCCAAGTACACCCCTGGTCTTTACATTGGACAAAACCTTTTTTAAATCTCCCACACCTGTTGCAATGGTCTGCATCTCACCAAGACCCTTATGAACCAGTTCCAGACGATCACTTACCTGCTTAAAGGATTCACCAATTCTTTTTTCCAGAGTAGACTGTAGTTTTTCATCTACAGTCTTACGCATTTCATCTATCTGCTTATTGTTGTCTTCTCTAATATGACGTAGATGCTTTTCTATGGAATCTTTAATCTCAGTTATCCGTATTGTTGAATCTTTGTTAAGCCGGGCAAGCTGTTTGCTAAACTCCAGGGTATTAGCCTTAAATTTTTCTTCAAAAGAACCTAGAGATTTAGCAAGCTCCTGCCTGCTAATATAAGACTGGCGACCACCCTCCTCCCTGTTTAATCTAAACTCTTCCCTAATACTCTTCGAGGTTTTATCAAGAACAACATCAAACTTGCTTACAGCAACTTCCAATTCTCTTAATTGGGGTCTTATATTAACCTTAACCTTCTTAAAAATTAGCAAAATAATATTGACTACAGCTAAAAAAATTAGAGTAATTAGTAATATATCTGTCATATAAACTCCTGTACCGCTTTCGAGCACTTTCCCTTAAGTGCATCTCTATAAAACCATGTTACAACCAGGCACAGGAAAGTCTCTGTCGCTGAATGATAAAAAGGAATTTATTACTAAAAGAGTGTAATAGCAGATCTCCTTTTTATCATTCCCCCAGCTTATTCATCAATCTCCGCTGTGGACTCAATAAACAATTCCTCGAGCTGTTCATTGCTTACAGAACTGGGAGCATCTGTCATAAGACATGTTGCTTTCTGAGTCTTTGGAAAGGCAATTACATCTCTTATAGATTCAGTTTTTAAGAAATGCATTAAAATTCTATCCAGACCCAAAGCCAAACCACCATGTGGTGGTGCACCATACTGGAGAGCATCCAGAAGGAAACCGAATTTTTCTTTGGCTTCAGCTTCTCCAATTCCAAGAAGGTTGAAAATTTTCTGCTGCATTACATTATCATGGATTCTTATTGATCCACCACCAGCTTCTGTACCATTAAGAATTATATCGTAGGCATTGGATTTTGCAGCAAAAATATCAGTGTCCAGCTTATCCTCATCTTCCGGTTTTGGTGCAGTAAATGGATGATGAGTTGGTGTTGGATTCCCATCTGGATCTTTATCAAACATTGGGAAGTCCACAACCCAGGACAAATTAAGCTCGTTCTCATCAATTAAATTGAGTTTTTCTGCAAAGTGGATCCTAAGTGCAGCCAAACTCTGACAAACAACAGATTCTTTGTCTGCTATAAAAACAATAACGTCTCCTGTCTCCGCACCCATCTTTTCATACAGGGCTTCTATTTCACCCTCTTTAAAAAACTTAACAATAGGAGACTGGGGGCCGTCTTCATTAACCTTAATCCAGGCTGCACCCTTGGCTCTAAAAGTTTTTACAAAAGGAGTCATCTCATCCAGATCCTTTCTGGATAACGAAGCTATACCGTTCTTAATATTTATGGCCCGTACAAAACCTCCGTCTGCAACAGCATTAGCAAAAACACCAAAACCTGAATCTTTAAAAACATCACTAAGTTCTACAATTTTTAGACCAAATCTGAGATCCGGAGCATCCTTACCATATTCCAGCATAGCCTGGTCGTAGGTCATTCTTGGAAGAGGTAACTTTAAGTCCTTATCAAACAACTCTTTCAAAAGCAGCTTAAACAAGTTTTCTGTTATAGATATTACATCATCCTGATCCACAAATGCCATCTCTACATCCACCTGAGTAAATTCAGGCTGCCGGTCAGCTCTTAAATCTTCATCCCTAAAACATCTGGCAATCTGAAAATACTTATCAAAACCGGAAATCATAAGAGACTGTTTAAAAAGCTGGGGACTTTGAGGCAATGCATAAAACATGCCCTCATTCACACGACTGGGGACAAGATAATCTCTTGCACCCTCAGGAGTTGCTTTAGTTAAAATAGGAGTTTCCACATCCACAAACTCATTATCAATAAAATAATTACGAATAATATTTGTAACCCTGGATCTAAAAAGTAAATTCTTTTGAAGCTGATGGCCTCTAAGATCCAGAAACCTGTATTTAAGCCGGGACTCCTGATTTACCCCATCTGCATGATGAATATCAAAGGGAGGAGTTTTAGATTTATTTAAAACTTCGAGTTCTGTAACGTATATCTCTATATCCCCAGTTGCAAGTTTATCATTTGCCATACCCTCCGGACGTTCACTTACCTTACCTTTCACCGCAATAACATCCTGACTTCGAAGATGCTGAGCTGTTTTATGAGCCTCACCGGAAACGGTAGGATCAAATACAATCTGGGTAAGACCCCATCTGTCTGTAAGGTCAATAAAGGTTACCCCTCCATGGTCACGATAGTTTTCCACCCATCCGTTTAACGATACTGTCTCTCCGGCATACTCTTTCTTTAATTGGCCGCAATTATGTGTTCTTTTTATTTTCACTTATCTGTCCTTTTTATAGCCTTTATCCGACCCTACTTTAAAATTTTTTTACGTATTAATTTTTGTGCCAACCCCGGATTTGCTTTTCCGGAAGTAGCTTTCATAACCTGACCCATTAAAAAACCAATCTGTTTATCTGCACCTTCCCGTATTGCATCCACTACCTTTGGATTGGCATCCACAATTTCTGATACAATTTTTTCTATCTCCCCTGTATCTGAAACCTGTGCAAGACCTAATTTATCTACAAGATCGCCGGGTTCTTCATTCTTCTCAAAAACCATGGCAAGAACCTTTTTACCAGTACCTGCACTTATTGTATTATTTTCAATTAGTTTTAAAACAGCAAATAAACGTTCAGGACTTAAACAGGATTCTGAAATACCAAGGCATGAGTCATTTAAAATTTTCTGAACATTCCCACTTAGCCAGGATGCTGCAGTAGCTGCGAACTCCTTACTTGTACTGCTGCTGTCTTTACTATTTAAAAGAACTGTATTTTCAAAAAAATCAGCCATCTCCTTTTCACCGGTAATAAAAACAGCCTGCTGGTCATTTAAACCATACTCTTCTTTTATCCGTTTTTTCCGGATCCCGGGAAGTTCTACAATGGAAGATTTTACCATTTCCAGAAAATCTGCCTTTGGTCTGTAAGGAGGAAGATCCGGTTCTGGGAAGTACCTGTAGTCGTTGGAAGATTCCTTAGTCCTCATGGAGCTTGTTCTTGCAACACTTTCATCCCACAAACGTGTTTCCTGAATAATTTTTTCTCCGGAGTTCAGGACTTTAGCCTGACGCTTTATTTCATATTCAAGAGCTTTTTTTATGAAACGGGATGAGTTAAGGTTTTTACACTCAGTTTTTGTACCCAACCCCTTTCCCTGCTCATTTATAGAAACATTGGCATCGCAGCGAAGACTACCCTCTTCCATATTGCCGTCTGTAACACCAAGATATCTAACCATCTGGCGAAACTGCTGAACAAAGGCTTCTGCTTCCTCTCCGCTTACAAGATCAGGTTCTGTAACAATCTCAAGTAAAGGAGTACCGGCCCTGTTATAGTCCAGTTTTGAATGACTGCCCTCATGAATCATCTTACCGGCATCTTCCTCTAAATGGACATCATGAATTCTAATTTTTCGTGTACTACCATCTGTAAGCTCCAGATCAAAATAACCATTTATTCCAAAGGGGTACTCAAACTGACTAATCTGATAGTTTTTGGGCATATCAGGATAAAAATAGTTTTTCCTTTCAAAAACAGCTTTTTCATTCAAATGACAGTTAAGAGCCATTGCAACCTGATAAGCCTTTTTTACAGCCTCTTCATTTAAAGAAGGCAGAACCCCGGGATAACCCATACAGACAGGGCAGACATTTGTATTGGGTTCACTGCCGAAAACATTGCGGCAGCCGCAGAAAACCTTGGATTCGGTAATTAGATGGATATGAACCTCAAGACCTATAAAAGTCTGATATTTAGTCTGCTTCAAAACTTACTCCAATCTTTTATTCCAGGAACAGTTGGAGAAGGGAATCCCGCCTCCAAAACTCCCGCTACATTAAACAAACGGTCCTCTTCAAATGCAGGAGCCGTAAACTGTACACCCACCGGCAGACCATTTTCTTCTACACTGGAAGGAACAGCCAGGGCTGGTAATCCGGTTAAATTTGCAGTACAGGTATATAAGTCTGCAACCTTCTGCTGAAAAGTATCCAATTCTGCAGAACCGTGCTTAAATGCTGGTGTAGGGAAAACAGGCATCATTACAAGATCTGCAGATTCAAAAATAGTATTAAACTCATTCCGAATTGCAGTTCTTATCTTTTGTGCCTTAAGATAATACTGATCCTGAAACCCGGATCTGAGAACATAGGTTCCAAGAAGAATACGCAGTTTTACCTCATCACAAAAACCCTCATCTCTGGAAGCCTGCATAAGCTCCCCGGGATCCTTTCCTTCAGGAGACTGATAACCATATCTAAGACCATTAAACCGTGCCAAATTTGCACTGGCCTCTGCAGTTGCAATAGTATAATAAACGGGAACAACATATTCCAAAGAAGTAAGCTCTATATCTATAAGTTCAAACCCGAGAGATAGAAGACGATTCTTACTTTTTGCATAGGAAAGTTCAACTTCTTTGCTTAAAATACCATCAGAAACCTTTAGAACAGCTATCTTTTTTACATCACCATTATTAGCGCTTCCCGGATGGCTTACAGAAGTATTATCCAGAATATCCCTGCCCTTCATAGTATTAAATACAGTCCTTGCAGTATCAACAGTACGGGACAGAACACCTACAACATCAAGAGAGGAGGCATACGCAGTTAAACCATAACGGGAGACAACACCATAGGTCGGTTTTAAACCATACACACCGCAAAAAGAAGCCGGCTGACGGACAGAACCTCCTGTATCGGAACCAAGTGCAAAAGGAACAAGACCGGCAGCAACAGCAGCTGCACTTCCTCCACTGGAACCACCTGCAACACGGGTTAAATCCCAGGGATTATTTGTAACCTTAAAAGCAGAATTGTCTGTAGACGACCCCATACCAAAGGCATCCAGGTTAGTCTTTCCAACTACAACAGCTCCTGCTTTCTGAAGTTTGGCTACAGAAGTAGCAGTATAAGGAGAAGCAACACCTTCAAGAATTTTTGAACCGCAGGTTATATTAAAACCTTCAACAGCAAAGTTATCCTTTACACCAAAAGGAATGCCTGCAAGAGCACCTTCACGACAGGAAGCACTCCTGATCCTCTCAATATCATACTCAAGAAAACTCCCAATCTTCTTCTCCCAGCCATCAACATATTCCAGATAGGAAGCCTTATTTTCAGACAAAACCTTAGACCATCCCCCATTCGTAACAGAACTGCTATCGGAACTATTAATACCATTACCGGCCATATCTTTACCCTGCATTATTTATCCTTAAAGCACATTTGGAATTATTATAAAACGATCATCTCTTTTAGGAGCATTATCCAGCATCTTTGCACTAACATCCCTGGAAGTCACAACATCCGGTCTGCACACATTTTCCCTGGAAAGAGTCTGCACCGTAGCCTCCAGACCTTCCACATCCACCTTCTCCATTACAGAAAAGTATTCCAGCATACGACTTACTTCCACGGCAAGTTTTTCCGCTTCACCTTCGTTTAGATCCAGCTTGGCAAGCTTTGCTGTTACATATAATTCATCTAATTTCATAGTCTATTTTTATACCCTTCCAGTAATTAAAAGTCAATAATAGGTAATAAGATTAACTATGAAGGATTTGCATTACACCTTTTATGTGGTCGAATCTGACATGTGTTAATAAAAATAGCAAAAACTATCAAAAAATATAGTCAGATTCTCAGCAACCGGTACTTCGATACAATTTTGCTCGTAATATATAATTGTTAAGGAACTGTTTTTACGGGGCAAAATCACTCAGTAACCGGTGGAGTTTAACAGTACATAAAAATACTGAAACACTGTTCCATTCGGTCACTGAGTGATTCCACTATTCCCCAATATTCTTCTCTCAAGGAAATTGTATCGAAGTGATCGAAGGGGACTGTTTTTTAGGCACCTAAAAGTTTGAATAGTCCATTTAATCCATCAAAGAAAATAATAATACAACATATATATTGTTTATACTTGACAATAATACAAATATATA
>Ga0190306_1000561_pt1 | contig 12172 bp, 8 predicted proteins | sample 48700734_MG_FD_161657 | JGI IMG/M metagenome (GOLD analysis project Ga0190306, IMG submission 161657) | Hydrothermal vent sediment bacterial communities from Southern Trench, Guaymas Basin, Mexico - 4870-07-3-4_MG | ecosystem: Environmental > Aquatic > Marine > Hydrothermal vents > Sediment ...
TTAGCGAGTATCAGTTCGCCCGTATCGCTGATTGTATAAGCTTCTGATATCGGGTTCTTGAACCAAAGTCCTTGAGCCTCGCCCCATTCGAGCAAAGCTTTTAGTTGGTTAGATGGACAGTTTATCTTCAGCCTCAACTGCTGGTAGCTATACTCCCTCGACTTCAGCAAACCCACCACTCTGGCAATAACCCTTTCTGTTTCCTTGGCTAGACCAGAAGGATCATGGCCATGCTTACTCATCGCTGTCATCTTCCCAAATGTCGAGAACACTTCCGCATTTCTCGCAGACAGGATAGCCTAGATGCCAGACGATTCCCCAGGCATTCTTACCGTCATCGCTCCTGTACTCCTTGCATTTATGGCAGTAACCTCTCATGCTTAAGTTGATGTAGAGGCAAGAAGATTTGATTTATCCGAGCATGTATGGCCGTTTATGCCGAGAGCCAAAAAACTCCACCACATCGCTATCTGGTGGAGTCCTCCTTCGGGTTCCATCGTCCTGAAGGATATGATTGGGTAGGATGTTCTATTCAGTAATCTCAGCCGTTAAGTAATCAACCTCCTTCTTTAATACTCTGAACGCCGGTGCTGGGCCCCAAGCGCTAGGTCTTTCAACAAAGAATTCGTCCTCCTTTGGTTTGACAACTTGAATTATATTTCCCTTTTCAGTTTCAATCAGGATAGTCAAAGGCTCATACGAGACTGCGGTAGAATAACGCGTTAGCATGTAGGCAGGCTTAAGTGCTGACTCATAGATCTCGATTCTACGTCCTATACTTTGTTCCGGGCCGACTAACACTGGAGTGGAAAGGCTTATAGGCTCCTTTGTGAAAAGGTCGTAGACCCGATAATCGCGATCCGACCAAGGGTCCGGGAATTCATAGTGCCGATCCCTATCAACCCAGCCGTTCACGATTATTCTTGATACTAAAGCCTGTTTCTTGCCTTCATTCTTCAAGATAAACTCAAGGATTAGAAAGTACTTCTTGATCTTGCCGATATGATTTTCCGCTTTCTCGGCCATCGCTCTAGCGGCTGGATCAAGCTTGCCACGTTCTTTCAAGCGGTCAATCTCAGCCCGCAATTCATGTTCTTGCCACTTCATAACTTTCGCCTCTGCCTTGGTCAAATAAAAGTGGAGAATAGGGCGCTCTTTTAGCCAGGATCGGATAAAGTTGAAGGCACTAAGGGCCATAGCCACGATACTTATAGCTGTTGCTATCTTATCCAGCGTTAAATGTTCCATAAACTTCAACCTCTCAATGAAAAGGACTCATCCAAACTTGATATCCAGCAAATTGAGTACAATCCACTTGTACTTCTGATATAAATCACTTCATGTTTACTAAAAACTTCGGCGTGTACTTGATCGGGTTCAACAGACTCTTTTCGCCTGTTGAATGGACGCACTCTGAACCAGATCATTCCTGTACGAAGCCCTTTGACCTTACCTTATGGGTTATTTCTGTTGGAAGTCCTGCTTTCCTGAGTTCTTCAATCCTCTTAGTGTAATCTTTGACGGAACGTTTTTTCAGGGCTTTCTGAATTTCTTTCTCGCTTTTACCGCAGGCAGAACAACCTGAAGCTATCTCATACTTCTCCTTGGTTCGATAATACTTGATTTTCCTTCCAGCGGCCGCAGATCGAGAGCTTGATGCTTGGAGCATAGATGGATAATGAATAGCTTTTACAGTCTGCTTTCCACAAAACGGACATTCAAGCTTAATCACCTCGGGTTTTCTTAGATCATACGTCATATTTCTCCCTTAAACGCTTTGTCTAGAACAGAAGGAACAAGATTTTCGAGCTCTTCTTCTGTTCTCTGTTGGAGTTTCCTTAGAGATTCCACGATTTCTCTCACTTTATCAAGGTATGCTGTTATCTTCTTTTGCTCTTCGATAGGAGCTAGGGGTATTTCTAAATCACAATATCTTTTTGCATTTATGTTTGGCTGTGCAACGATTCTCCAAGTACTTTCGATAAACTTTTTGTAGAACGGGCTAAATCCGTAGTAGAAGAGGAATTTTGGGATGACTTTATTAGGATCTAATTTAAATCGAATAAGATAAGAGGCAAAAACAGCCTTTTGTTTCAGCGGCTTATGAAGGTAGATTCTCCCTACTGTTCCACTTCTCGCAATTAATATATCACCTTCTTCAAGCTTGTATTTCTCAAACTCTTTTTCATCCAAATCCAAGAACCTTGGATCATCGTTCTTCAGTTCTCCATTATCTTTAATATCACTTATTCTGATATATCTAATCTCTTTCTCCTCTGGTGAGGACCTAGCAGTTAAACCATATTGCGGTTTTCTAGCTAAAATACTCCCTAACTTGACCCGCCTCCAACCTTCCTCCTCAGCCCTGCTGAACACTTTGTACACAGCGGCTTGCATTATCTTTTCAGTTTTTTCCTTGGCTATTCTCCTAAGCCTCTTAGCCTCTTCAGCTCTGCTCACAAGCTCTTCTAGGCGAGCAACGATGCGTTTTTGTTCATGAATAGGCGGGAGGGGAATCATCGCGTTTACTAGAAACTGCTTGGGAACCCTCTGCTGTCCAACGCTACCCATCATAGATCTAGCTGCCTCTTCTCGGAAAGATTCTTGTCGGATGTAGTAATGAATCCACTCAGGAATCACTTCTCCTAAAGGTCTTAAAACATGAAATTCTGTTGACCCAAAACCTAATCCATTGACTAGGCCTTTCGCGATTGCAGATTTGCCGTTTTCCATACAAGGTGTTATTTTTGCAAATAGAACGTCACCTTCCCTAAAGTAAGTATACCCTTTCCTTACCTCGCCTAAAAGTCTGATCTCTGGTTTTTCTATTTCTCCGGTGATCTCACTAACTGCAGCCATCGGGACAAATGTGACTTTTATATTATCTGGCAAGTCTTTTATTTCCCTTTTGGAAGGATTAATCTTGCAAATATCTCCCAACTTGGCCCAGCTCCAATTCTCAGGCAACTGATAGGGGCCCTGTTTTTTTATCCTCTTCTGAGTTGATTCTTTTCGTTCTGCTAAAAAGGCATCCATAGTTATCTGTTCAGCCATGACTTTCACCCAAGAAGTTATGAAGCTCATCAAGAATATCTGAAATCTGCTTCTCTGTTTCAAGAACGCTTTTGACAATCTCTTCTGGCTCTGGATAGCTTACCTCTTCTTTTGCACTTGGGTTTCTTGCCGTTAAGTCATAATCCCTTTCCTCGATCTCTTCAATCGAAACTATCCAAGAGTTTTCTGAAACCTCTCTCTTTTGCCACTTCTCGAAGCAATCGATCAAATCTTCATCTTTTATAGGATTTGCCTTAGTATAGTTCTTCCCTTCAGGTGGTATGAGCTCATAATACCATATCTCTTTTGTGGGTCCATCTTTGTCGAAGAATAACAAATTAGCCTTAGGTCCTGTACCTCCCTTAGGGGAGATGTAGGCGAAAACACCTTGAGGCAGGCTTATTATCGTATGAACATTGAAGTTCTGCAACAACTCTTTCTTAACCCTCTTATACGCACCACCACTGAATAAAACACCTTCTGGCAAAACGATCCCGCATCTTCCACCCTTCTTGAGTTTTCTCATGCAGTACTGTAACGCTGCCAATTGTGTTGACCCTGTTTTTATCGGGAAATTATCTTGCAAAGGCTTAGCAACTTTTCCACCAAACGGAGGATTTGTCAAAATCACATCAAATCTTGTGCTTGGAGTACTCACGACATTTTCTTCAAAGGTATCCTTCCTAACGATGTTAGGATGTAATAACCCATGTAGAATACAGTTCATCGTTCCTATCAGATAGGGCACAGCCTTTAGTTCTTGTCCATAAAAGGTTTCTTCTTGCAATTTTTCATAATCTTTTACGCTCAAAGTTTCCTCTTCTACCATTTTTTTATACGCTTCGACTAAAAACCCGCAGGAACCACATAGCGGATCGAACACGGTTTCTCCTATTTTTGGATTTACGATCTTTACCATCAGCCTCACTATTGGTCTTGGAGTGTAATATTCTCCAGCAGCTCCTCCTTCCCTACCCATCATCATCAAGAGCTCTTCATAGACCTGAGAAAGGGTGTGGGAATCCTCAGGATCATTGAAATCGATGATGTCTAGCATGGAGATAACTTCTTTCAGATTGAACGCATCTCTCATTTGTTGCCTTACTTCGCTGAAAATATTTGCTATGAGGTCCTTTTCTTTAGAACCATGTAGAGACCGTAGGTATGGCAGAAGCTCGTTTTCTATGAACGTTTTTAGATCATCAGCCCGCATATCCTTCTTTGCCCAGCTCGACCAACTATACTCAGGGTCTATGATTGGCGTGTAGGTTCGCCCTTCAAATTCTGCCTCGACCTTCAATCTTTTTTCAAGGTCTTCAAATATCTTGAGGAAAATAAGCCATGATAGCTGCTCTACATAGCCAAGAATGGTTAGCCCATCCCTCCTCATTATCTCGCACACTTGTTCTATTTTGTTGGCTAACTCTTTTCTGTTCATCTTAAACCCGCCGTTTCAAGTTCTGGATATAAACCGCTTTCTATTTGTGCGATGGCCCTTTTTAGTTCAGGTATCCCGCCAAAGATTTCAATCACTTTCATAAGACCGCCCATCTTGTTGAATGGTGTTAGATTAAAGACTTTTGGAGTTGTTATCTCGTCAATGCCAAGCCTCTTGTATCTGTCCACCAATTCTAGAAGAACTTCTCTGGCGGGTAACCCGTGTTTTTCGAAAAACGCTCTCTTGGCTTCGAGTAATGCTCTCGCCCTCTCATCCCTGCTCACAATTGGAGCATTGAAGACAATATGGGCTAATAGATCAAACTCGTCAGCATCAGGAGTCTCATGCAATTTTGCCAACAAACCCAAATTTATCCCTCGCTTTTCCAGGTCCTTCTTAAAATCTAATCTCCTTCGTCTCTCCTTCCATATCTCCTTTAGATCATCGTAAGTTACTATCCTCTCACAAATGCCATCTTTGCAGTATTCGATGTACTCTGCTGCCTTAAGCTTGTTCCCAAGAACGTCGAACTTTAGGATTCCCTCTTCCTCTATGAACACTTCAACATTTTCCACTTTTACAAGCGTTTTCTTCTTCTTGACCTCTCGTTCCAACCCGATAACAACGTTCTGACTTGGCGTAGGGAAGGTGGGGACATTAGTCTCCTTTCCTTTATATCCACTTGCCCTAACGTCGATTTTAACACTGCCTCTTGGCATGTCATTGAGCAGGAAGCATCCTTCACGGTCTGTCTTGATTGTTATCGGCTTGCTGGGCGCTGGCAGAGCTACGACCGATGCATTGGGGATTCCCGATCCGGTTTCGATATCAATAATTTTGCAGGCTAAGAACCAGTCTGAGGGACCTGCGTATCTCTTTCTTGTTATATCCCATTCATCAAACAGCCTGGTGGCGTTTGTATAATCGATTATCCTGAAATAGAATTTCCCTGAATTTTCATCAACTCTGCTACCCCTCCCTATAGTCTGGTCGAACACAACTTTGGAGTTAATCACCTTTAAGAAAACGATATTTTTGACAGGGGGTATGTCTACACCAGTGCTTAGCAAATCGACTGTAGTTGCTACTACAGGGAACACTTTTTCAGAATTCCCGAACTCCTTAAGAATCTGGTGAGCGCGAGGTTCATCCGTAACTATCCTGACGGCATAATTTTCCACTCCGAACACAGGAGCAAAGCGATTATTCAACTCTTTTGCAACTTCAGCCGCGTGCAATTGAGAAACGCAGAATATCACGGTCTTGCTTTTGGGACCAGTACTCTCCAGAATCTTTGCTATGTGATCACATATCACTCGTGTTCTATCAGGAATGGTTATATCCCTTTCGAATTCCTCTGCAGAATAGTATTCTTTGAGCTCTATGTCCGGAGGTATTTCTACCTTGCCTCCTTGAGTCCTTACCTCAGTGAGGGATAAACGCCCTGCTTTGTCTATGTTGGTGAAGACCCTGATCACTTCAAAAGGGGCAAGAAAACCATCTTCAACCCCCTGTTTGAGTGGATATTCGTATGCAGGATATTTGAAGTATTTGTAGGTGTCTATGTTGTCAGTTCTTTTTGGTGTAGCGGTTAGGCCTAGGTGTATAGCGTTGGAAAAATGTTTTAGGATGTCATGCCACCTCTTCCATCCTGACCTGTGGCACTCGTCTATGATTACAAGGTCGAAGAAATCGGGGTCAAAGAGTTGATAAATCCTTTTCCCATTCTTTTCTGCATAGAGCGTTTGATAGGTAGCAAAGTAAATGTCTTTTGTTTTTGAAATACTCTTAGTCTCTGTTAATTCTTCCCTTGCGGTTCTAAAGGGCCAGAAGGCATCATGTGCTTGCCTCCTTAAGAATATTCTATCAACTACGTAAAGGACTCTTCTAATTTTTCTTGTCTTGTACAATTTCCAAGCTATCTGAAAAGCCACGTATGTCTTACCGCTGCCTGTGGCCATCGCAAGGAGAATCCTTTTCTCTCCCTTCAGTATGGCCTCGATAGCATTTTTGATGGCAACTTCCTGATAGTACCTTATGGGCTTGTCTGGGAATGGATAGTAAGGATATATAAGGGGGTTTTGTGTTTGGCTTATCCTTCCTATCCCTTCCAATTCCTTGTTTGCAACGTACCTTCCCCACAGCTCTTGGGGTGATGGGAATCTTTTAAGTGTCTTTTGTTTCTTAGTGAAATCATCGTATTCCTCGATCTTATGGCCGTTTGTAGAATAAGCGAAAGGGACGCCTAAGATTCTTCTATATTCCTTGGCTTGCTGCATGCCAGCTAAATGGGGTTTATCCTCAGCCTTTGCCTCTACGATTGCGATCGGTATTCCAGTTTTGTTAGGATAGTAGAGGATATAATCTGGTATTCTTGGGGGGAGCCTATCGCCACTCTCATTTATGATTTTCCCCTTGGTGATGCTTTTGTCCCTCTCGATGTTCTCTTCGGTCCAACCACTCTCGTGAAGCTTGGGATCTATAAGCTTTGCTCGCGTGTCGAGTTCACTCATGGACATGATGGATTCTCCTAATGTGTTTAGTGAAATCTTAGGTTTAAATAAATAATAACTTTTGGAGACTCGGAAGAGCGAACGTGACTCTTAAGATTTGGGACCTTCTGTCTTCTTCGCTTCATCTAGCCGTTTGGCTAGCATACTAGCGAAGGCGAGGAGTTTCAGAGCGGCGAAAGGATCATCTCGTATAAACGATTCATGAACACTTGGATTACGAATGGCTAAGGAGGCCCCCATAAATAGATACATGAAGCCCTGTTGCTCATCTCTTTCTGTCAGCGTCTTTAACGTGTTCAGCATTAGAATGGGTTTCTTTTTAATTTTCTTATCTTTCTTATCATACTCAAAACTAAAGACTTCCGTCATCAACTTTGTACCGGAAAGGTCAGATATACCAGACTTTTCCTTCACAAGCGCTTCTAATGTAATGTACGCCTCTCGCACGGCATTATGGTAGTGACCATCTTTGAACAGCCTTTCACTGGCTTTCTTGATTCTCGGATGCAGTTCTAATAAGTCAAAGATATCGTTCGGAGGCACAACGAAGCCTGCTTCCAATATTGCAAAGGCTTCATCGAGCAGAGCCAGTTCAAAGGTTGACAGATAGTGTCGCCCGTTGACCTCAGCTTCTTGATCAGAAAGAACAAAAGCCCCCTCTTGGCTTTTAAATTGCTGTATTATGGTGTCCAATAGTCCGTTTTCTGGGGCAAGATGATCTTCATATCGTGCCAATAACCAGATAAGTGGAATGATCTCATTGGGTAGAATTGTGGACATATCCAAAGACGTTAGGAAACGCTTTGCTGCGCCAATGATTTCATTCACATTGAGCTCAATCCCAGCAGCAGTATAAAAGGCGAACCGAAATGGCTTGTCTCTCCATCTTTGGTGACTTTCTGTTTTGATGACACCGATAAATCTATCTAAGACGTGACTTGGAATATTTTCTCTGGCTGCGGCTAACCCTCTAGCAACGAAGTAGACCAATTCAGGGCTATTCAAGAGCGAAAACTTAGAATCTAACTCCTTCTGCATTAGGGTATCGAGACAGTGATTCAGCTTGCGAAGCGCTCGTTGAAAGTAATGATTGTCACCCACTTGATGGAAGAATGCAACACATAAGCCTAACAAGGATCCACTCCGATGGTCCTCCACGGGGATCTTATCCAAAGCCTGTCTCAAGTGCTTCTTGATCTGTCCTATTAGGATGTCGTTTCGATGTCTGTGCTCGTATAGTATAAGTCCTATGAGGGCGTTGTCTAACGAACTGCCCCACAGCACATCGACCCTTTTTCTGCTCATTAGAGCATTGTGAATCTCTTTGTGAATATCTTTGATGTCCCAGATCATAGAAACCAAGCCTTATCAACTAATCGTCCACTCGCTACAATCTCATTCCAAGCCTCGATCGATTCAAGATTGGCAACCAATCTTGAGATCAATTGTGAATAATTGATCGTTACAGGGACTGTGCGAGCATTGAATCCGCGCCAGTTGATGTATGCGAAGTGATAGAGCTGTGTGACAAGGCGCGGGAATTCACCAAAATCCATGGTTGAGTTCTTGTCCATAATGATGTGTAAGACCCTAGGTGTGCCAATCATAGTTCGTCCATAACCTTCAACTCGCCCACTACTCAAGAGTAATGCGTTACGGCTACCCAATCGAACCATCAGCCCAGTTAAGGGCACGAAAGTTGGATGCGAGGTGTCGAAGAGTCTGTAATTAGAGTAACTATTCACATGTAATAGGGCATATTTGACATTACGCCCCAAATCCTGCAGTGCGCGCTTAACTGATTCAATTTCCCTATGTCCTGTACGTTTGTGAAAATGAAAGACAAGACTTTGTGGTGTGGATTCTCGGCGAGAGTATTCTTCTATGGCCTCACGAACGAGCCTTTCTAACCCCGTTTCGTACTCTTCCCATGTTGTCACGGGGGATCTGGAGTGAGATAGAATGAAATCGCCGTTATGTTTGAAAACAGTAGTGAACCCGACTATGACTTTATGGGTTGGATCCAAAGCTCGACTCATTCCTATAACGACTTCATCTCTGTCCTCAGGAGCCTCAATTACCCAAGGCGTGCCTCCGACTTTGGCATAGCTGGCAAGAGCTATGTTCTCCACAATCCAGCGTTGTTGCGAAGGTGGCGATAATAACGTATCTATATCTATGAATTGAGAGGGGATACCATTCCCAAGAAGCCTTGTTTTGATATGCGAGTATAGATCTCCTAACGCCGGCTTTCTCTCTGCAACCACAAAAACCAGATCAAAACTGTCCCTCACAATCTTCTTGCATGCTTCCTCATAATCTTTCCGAGTCACACTCTTAAGCCTGTAACTCACAAGATTTAAGTCAGCTCGAAATTCTTGTTTAAATCCGGGATAACCTTCGATCCCTTCCTTAAGATATCTAATCAAGGTCTTGACCTTAGCTTCATAGATAGCCGGGGAAATTATCGCTGCCTTTATTGCTCCTTGAAAAAGGTTTTTGTCATAAGGACCATACTTGAGCATACCAGTTCGTGCGCTCTTAGCTCTGGATGTTGGAATAGCGTAATCGAATCTAAGGGTAGGTTTCTCTAATTGTCTTGCATAGACCGTGAACGTGGCCATCTAATATACCTCCATTACCACGCGTGTAGGTACCATTGAGAGAACAGCCTGATTACCCGTCGGTAACTGTAATCTTTCTCCTACCCGCTGGATGATAGTTCTTATCCTTTCAAACCGAAGCCTCGCAGCCTCAGTGTTTCTAAAACCAGAAGGTGTAAGATCACCTATCTTGATACGGATGGATCTCATGATATCATCAGCCATTTGATTGCCATATTTCTGTGCAGCGAAGTATCGGACTTCTCGATAAGAGGCAGGGTTCCCTTTTAATTCTAGACGATAACTTAGATCTATCACCAACCCAAAGACAAGCTTATCCTGGATCGGCGTTTTTAAGAACACCGAATTGTATGAACATCCTTGATATAGAATTACTTCGGGAATTGACATTCTTAATGGTCTTTGAAGGTCAAAGGCTTGATGTCGATATTTTTTGAATTCTACATTATAACCCACACTTTGAAGCTGGGCAGAAAACCCTTCAAGAATTAAACGCGCAGTGAGTTGAGGGACCTCATAGATGTCAACTTCAGCCTCTTCGAAGCCTTGCTGCTTTAATTCACTCAAGTCTTGACCATAGCCATATACGAGGTTACCTAACGCATAGACGTGGCAATCCCTAAGGTAAGTTCTCAACTCTTTGAGAGAGGGGCAATGACTTCTGGCTTGGATTACCACCTGTAAGTTCGGATCCTTAACTTCTACAACGAAAATGTTGACGTAAATTCCTATATCCACAGCAACTCCTCTTATTCATACCTTTCCGAGCTATGTCTGGAATGTTGTCTAGGGCCAAAATGTTGCCCAATCAGGTTTATTCCCGTTGGTATTGACTACCCCTCAGTTATCTCACTACTTCGTACATATATATTTAGTCATTTGTTACTACGTTTTCTGCCATAGCAGTTGCTGCCTGTTCACCGTATCTTCTAGCTCTAACCATCCAAAGGCTGGCGAAGAATATCCCTCACTACGCCATGCCCCAGACGGCCCTTATGCTCGAGAGGGAGATCGCTCCTTTACCGATGTTCGCCTGACCCCGTTGGCGGCACCTCCAAGGGCATAGCTGAATCATGTTAGCCTCGCCCTGAAGGCTTTATCAGCGAGGTCAAGGGGGTGTTTTTTGTCTCCAAAGCGACTGCCTATCGAGCTATGTCAGATTGTCAAAGTGCTACTTGACTTTTTACCGCAAATCTATGTGATGAAATAACTGGATAATAATAAGAGGAGCTTATATTTAAGGGTTAAACTTCCTAACCTAAAGGTCATAGTTAGGGTGAGTCAAGCAAGCTTAACCCTCCTACGAACAGCACTCTCCATAGCAGTAAGTGTCAACCACACTTCCAGTAGCATCATAAAGTATGCCCACATCCCCATCATTATGCCAGATGTACTTTGTAGTCCACTTGAGATCGTTCGGAGGGTTATCATAGGCATCAGGACCGCTGTGGATGCGTACTGAAGCACCTGGCTCGAGCACATACCCGCTAGGGAAATTATACCACTGATCAGCTGGTTCACAACCGCCATCTATGTTCTTATAGCTTCGAATCTTCCAGTTCGTCATGTCCTGCGAGGCAGTGCCTTGATTCGTGATCTGGATGTACTCGTCGCGCGTCTCATAGCGGATGTAAGTGATTACCAAGTTGCCCGTTGGCACCTCTGTCGGCGTTGGGGTAAGCGTGGGAGTTGCTGTAGGAGTCAAAGTTGGTGTTAACGTTGGTGTTGCAGGCGTGGCTGTAGTCGTTGGAGTAGGTGTAGCTACTGGTGGTACGGGCTGGTAATTCTTCAGGATGATGGGAAGGAAGACTGTATGAGTTAATGCTTGTGAGGTAGAAACAGAGTAGGTTGAGCCATCAGTCGTAACTATGATCGTGCCCTGTTCATCAGTTCTGTAGATTTTTGCTCCAACAGCCTGCAAACGGCTGATTGTTTCGGGATGAGGATGGCCATAAGGATTGTCAGCACCAACTGAAATAATAGCGACTTCTGGCTGGACAGCGGAAAGAAATTCAGCACTGGAGGAATACTTGCTGCCATGATGCGCAACCTTCAGAACCTCTGCTTCCAATGAATAACCACTGCTCAGCATTCGATTCTCAGCCCCAGTCTCAGCATCTCCAGTCAGCAGGAAGTCTACGGAACCGTAAGAGACTTTTAGCACGACTGAATTCTCGTTCTTATCGGCGTACAACGGCTCTGAGGGGTTAAGAACAAGAGCAGTGACTTCGCCCCAAGAGTAGCTCTCTCCCATCCTTACCGTTGCTGTGAGCACGCCGTTATCCCTTAGAGCTTGGTAGAAATCCTGGCATGTGGTGGTAGTGCAACTCTGCGAGTCCAACCATGCTTCTGCCACAGGCATAGCTGATAATACGTCTATGAGCCCACCTATGTGATCTGCGTCGCCATGAGTGGCAACCATTAGTTCGATGTCAGCAACGCCATGCTCATCCAGGTAGGTAACGACGGTAGGGCCGGCCTGTGCCTTGCCTCCGTCCACCAGCACGTCATCACCGTTCGGCAAGTGCAGCCAGCAGGAGTCT
>Ga0190306_1000562_pt1 | contig 12170 bp, 11 predicted proteins | sample 48700734_MG_FD_161657 | JGI IMG/M metagenome (GOLD analysis project Ga0190306, IMG submission 161657) | Hydrothermal vent sediment bacterial communities from Southern Trench, Guaymas Basin, Mexico - 4870-07-3-4_MG | ecosystem: Environmental > Aquatic > Marine > Hydrothermal vents > Sediment ...
AACATATCTTAAGACTGATGCTGCAGAAGCTGGGATTCTTACAGGAGAATCGGACAGGTATAAAGCAGCAGAAATTCTTTTTTCCTGGGGAGTAAAAGAAGTAATGATAACCCATATGTCAGAATTACTTGTTTACGATGGAACCTTTCATAGATCTCCTTTTACAATGAAAAATATGACAGGGAGATCCGGAAGAGGAGATACTTGTTTTGCTTCTTATCTGGCCTGGAGAAAAGATCACAACATAGACGAATCGACTAAGTATGCTGCAGCCCTGACCAGTATTAAAATGGAAAGTCCAGGTGCATTCAAAGGGACTATCCAGGAAGTAAAAAACAGGATGGATAAGTAAAATGGGTACTACTCCTTGCAGAATTGCTCATAGAGGTGACTCAACAACTGCTCCAGAAAATACTTTTGAAGCCGTAAAAGCTGCTGTTGATTTTGGATGTGAAGGTGTTGAAATTGATGTTCGCCTTACAAAAGACAATAAGATTGTATTAATGCATGATGAATTTATCGATAGAATGGTATTTGACGGAAAAAGTAGAAAAAGAAATATAAAACTTAGAGATATGTACTGGCATGATGTAAAGAAACTGAAAATACCATATGAAAACCACCTTCTCCCTGATTTTCCTGAGGAAGGAGTTATAAAAGAGAAACTACTTTTTGACTTTGTTGACAATAGAATGTTCGGTCAGGATGAAGATTTCCCTTACAAAGGTATAGGTAGATATACTTCTCCTGCACTGCTTGAAGATATTATTTATTTAATGCAGCAAAATAAATCCAAAGTTATTCTTGAAATTGAGTGTAAAGATAAAGGAATGGCACCATTTTTAGAAGAAACAATTATTAAGACAAATTGCTTTGATTTTACTATTTTAATGTCTGGAGATACTTCAATTATTGATGAATTCCAGGAATATTTTATAAAAGAAAAAAAATCAAAAAATATAAAGCTCGGAGCCAATATACGACGCTTAAATATACATTGGAAAAATAAACTCGAGTTTATGGAATTTTATGAAGTAGGTCTTAATCCTGATTTTCTAACCAGGAATGATGTTGAATATCTTCATAATATAAATATAGATGTATTTTCAAATTTAGGAGATTACCCTGAATGGTGGGAAAAAATATATGACTATGGTATTGATGGTTTTAAAACTAATTATGTAAGGGAGTATACTGACTGGTTTAACAAGAAAATTAACGTTTAGTATTATCTTTCTTCTTTTCCTTTTTTTCTTTATCCTCTTCTCCCTTAACTGGGAAAACGTATCTTCCATTAAGAACGCAACCCTTCACACCAGGAGAACATTCGAGTATTAGGAACGGAGCAAACACAAGAATATCAGAAAAACTGATGTACACCACATAGAGCAATATTTTTCGATTAATTTATCCTGAAATAATATTCAATACTTACTATAATAATCTATTATTTCCACAAATATGTTATATCACGGGTTTTGAGTGTCCAATATTAATTAAAAGATATATTTTCAATATCCCTCAATGCTAATCATCAGTTTACATTTCTAATTCTCGATTATTAACAGTTTTAAAAGCAATATTTTACTATTAATATATTTTTATTCGGGCATATACATAATAGCTTGCTTCTTCCTTCAGTTCTCTTTTTTTCTCATACTATACAGTATGGAGTAAATCTATTTTTTGCTTCAATATCGGGGCTAATTATAGTAATTATTGCTCTAATTATTGCTCCGTCCCTGATAATTTTAGTTATCAACGGCACTATCTCTTCCCAGTATTTCTCCATCCTCTTTCTTAAATTAAGTCTATAACCATCCCAGTCAGTAATCTACTTTGCAGCTATACCTTCTTCTATAAGCCTTATTTCTTTAGGTTCAACTGTTTTAAGATGTAAAAGGCCAAGTGTTTTTAGTTCTTTGAGCAGCCAGAAAAATGTAATTACTGTAGATCCTATATCCGCAACGGGGAAGGCAATCCAAACCCCTTTGAGTCCAAGAAAATGGGGGATGATGAGTACCAGAGGTATAAGAAAAATAATTTGTCTGGACATTCCAAGTATAAGGGACGGGATTGCTTTTCCAACTGATTGAAAAAAAGTTGCTCCAACTATCTGGACACCAATCAAAGGAATGGCAATAATAACTATACGAATGGCATTTACCGAAATAGTAATAAGTTCTTTATCTGTTGTAAACATTTTTACAAGAATGTCAGGAATGAACATCATTACTAAAAAGGAGAAGGTTGACAGCACAGCTGTTGCAAGAATAGAGGTTTTTATAGCCTCCTGAACTCTGTTAAATTTTTTTGCTCCATAATTATAACCGGCAATTGGCTGAAAACCCTGGACAATACCAAAAAGAGGCATGAGTGTGAACATAAGGAGCCTGTTTATAATTCCATAAGCTGAAACAGCAAGATCTCCTCCATAAAATATAAGAACATTATTCATAATAACTGCAAGAATACTTCCTCCTGCCTGACGGACAAAGGCCGGCAATCCAATAGCTGTAATTTCTTTTAAAAGATGAAAATCCGGAATGAGATGGGAAAGTTTTATCTTTAATGAACTTCGTCCTGTTATGAAAAAAAAGAAGAGAAATGAAAATGAAATTATCTGTGAAATGACAGTTGCTATTGCTGCACCCTTTATGCCCATATTCAGAGCGAAGATAAACACAGGATCAAGAATAATATTAAGCACTGTTCCAAGAAGCATGCTGACCATTGCAATAACTGCCTTTCCTTCGGAACGTACAATATTATTGGATGTCATAGTAAAACTGATAAATGGTATTCCTATAAGAATAACCGAGAGGTATTCTCTTGCATATCCTATAAGAGTATCGGAAGCTCCAAAGAGAAACAGTATCTGATCCAGATATATTGTCCCACCGATCATCATCACTATACCGATGATCACAGCTGTAGATAATGCTGTCCCTGCAGCACGGTAAGCCTTGTCTCTATTCCCTGATCCTAGATTTAGGGATATTACCGATGCTGCACCAACTCCAATTGTCATTCCAATAGCCATAACTATCATCTGGAATGGAAAGGATATGGTAAGTCCTCCAATCGCAAGGGGACCCACACCCCTTCCTATATAAATAGTATCTACAACATTATAGAGAGCATTTACAAACATACCGATCATGGCGGGAACAGAGAGTTTTGCGAGAAGTTTACCAATGCTCATTGTCCCGAGCATATCATCCTGATGTTTTTTCATGTCTACCCCTGAAGTTTATTTGTAATATCGTTAAGAACCTCTATTGCCCAAATAAATTGCTTTAGATCCTCTGGAGATAGAATATCAAGCTTATCTTCCAGTCTGATTCCAATATTTTCAATCTCGTTTTCCACACGGCTGCTTCCTGCATCTGTCAGGTGAATATGAACCTTCCTTCGATCCTTTTTATCCCGTTCCCGTAAAACAAGATTTTTATTTATAAGACCATCAACAACAGAAGAAAAAGATCCCTTTTCCATATTCATTATCCGGCAGATTTGCGTCATGCTGGAATTATTTTCTGTATAGAGAATAAGCAGTGTTTTCTTCTGAGTCTTATTCAGCCTCATCTCTATATCTTCAGATTCAATCTTCTTTAAATCATGAAAAAGCTTATACATAAGATGAGGTAATGTTTTTAGAAGCTGAATTACAAAATTTTTATCCATGCAATACCTATATGGTTAGAAATATAACTATTAGAAATCTAACAAATAATTGGATAAATGTCAATCAAATAAGCTTTCTTTAATAACGGAATTTATTATAACTTAGGTGTTTGGCTTGTCTCTTATTTATTCTCTAATTTTATCCAGAAGCCTGTTTAATTCCCTAACTTCGCCAATGGTAAGATTGTTCAATAATTCATCACTTTTTAATTCACAGTCATACATTTGATCCAGAAGGTTCAATCCCTTTTCGGTTATTGAAATATCTTTCTTCCTCCGATCCAGGGCATTTTCTTTTCGTTCGATATACCCTTTTTCCAAGATCCTGTCAATAATCCGGCTGACATCAGAACTTTTATCCAGCATTCGTTCTTTTAGATAATTTATAGAAACCTGCCCGAGGGATTTTGCTCCTCTGAGTATTCTTAAAATATTATACTGAGGTTCTGTAATGTTGTGCTTTTTTAAAAATTGTAAAAACTGATAGCTTAATTGGTTTTCAGTATACGTTAGATTAATAAGACCCTTATGATACTCATTTCTAAAACGGCCTTTTATTTCCTCTTCAATTTTCATACTTATAATAATACCTTATAATTGATGTCTAAACACAATGCTTTGGGGTTCCAGGATTCTATAATAAAACTGCAAGTATTGAAGACAGGTGATTAGACAGGCCTGGGATTCATATAAGTATGACTATTGTTATCTGTTTTGTCAAACACAGCTATGGGATAAATTCAAGATCTGTGATATCCATAGGCTTCCCATGTGAGGTAACTATTACCGGCATCTTTTTAGATACCGGTAATAGTTTAAATAATTTTTCCATTGTCTTCTTATTACCAGAAACCGCTACACAACTGTTGCAATTTCGTCAAATAATCTGCGGGGACGTCGTGGATATAGTTCTTTTGTTGTATCATAATAGCCCAGGCCAATTGTCATAACTGCAGACTCTTCCTCTTTGAGACTAAATTCTTTATGAATACCATCAAAATCAATTCCGCTCATAGGGTGGGAATCTACTCCATATTCTTTAGCTGCAATCATTATAGCCATTGATAATAATCCTGCATTGCTTTCCGCAAATTTTAATTTACGCTCATCACTTGAACCATATAAAAAGGCAGCAGCTTCTTTTGCTCCGTTGACCATTTTTTCATCTCCCCCAACGCTTTGCAGCATTTCTGTCCACACTGGATTACTATCCGCATATCCTTCCTTATTACCAATAATAATAAGAGTTGCAGGTGCTTCCAGAACTTTGTCCTGTTGATTTGATAAATTAAATAGCTTTTTCTTACTTTCTTCGGACTTTACAACAATAATTCTCCATGGCTGCAAGTTGAATGCAGATGGAGCCTCCAGAGCCAGGTTGATAATATCTTTTAAAAGCTGATCTTCAATTTGCTTATCCTTATTAAAAAATGTAGCTGATCTTCGTTCACTGAATAGTGTTTTTGTATCCATGTAATATATCTCCTTGATTAGTTATATGAATAATATATGTTTAAACATATAAAGTGTCAACATTTTTTTGATTTACTCCTTTGTTTCCAAATATATCATAAGTCAATGAATCTAGACTGTGAAGCATTGTCATAAATCCATAGGCAGTGTTATTTATTTTATGATAAGCTGAACATCAGCAAATCTGGCAATCCAATAGAGGACTCTTCAAATGAAAAAACTACTTTTAATATATGTAATAATATTTACTTCTCTATTTCATCTTTTTGCAGGAGGCAGTGATCAGTTTCAACTGGAAAAGAAGAAAGAAATAATATTACTTTCTTCTGGAGCTGGAATAATACTAACAGGTGCTGTATTAAAATCTTTTTCCTCTGAACCCCGGTTATCACCACCCTCATGGTTAACTTATCCTTCAAATCCTTATAGTGAAAACCTTGCTTCTGCAAGTAACTATCTGCTTGTTGCAGGTATCACTGTCATGCCTTTTTTAATAGACTCCTGGAATTGGAACGAGGCTGCAACCCTGGGCGTTATGTATGTTGAATCTTTAAGCATAGCGTGGGGGGCAAAGGAAAGTCTAAAAGCAGTATTTACAAAAAACCGACCTTATACTGCTTATTCTGACACTCCAATCGACCTGCTGACATCAGAAGACAGGTATTATTCTTTTCCCTCGGGTCATACTAGTGTTGCATTTACTACAGCAGGGTTTGCAACATCAGTTTTTGCTGTTTCAGATGCTTCAACCTTTATGAAATATCTTTTTGGTGGTTTTAATTTTTCAATTGCAACAGGAGTTGCCGCTTTACGTGTAACTTCAGGAGAACATTATCTTGTTGATGTACTTGCAGGAGCCTTGCTTGGTACAGCATCCGGAGTTTTAATTCCATATCTGCATTATAAAGGTAAGAATAATGAAACCACTTCCCTGTTTATAAGTCCGGATACAGTAGCACTTAATTATTCATATTAGAGTCTGTCTGACTTACAAACCAGTTGTATAATGCTTTCATGCGGTTATAAAAAGACTCTTTATTCTTCTTCTCGATACCCAGGAATTTGAGAGATTTTGCACTGGTAATTCCGTAAAATATTATACCGGTATCCGCCTTTTTAATTAAAAGATTTATAGATATGTTCTCTTTATCAACCATGCGAATAAATGAATACCTCATAGGAGTTTCGTTTGTCATTTCAAGCCAGATAAGATTTCCATCAGTTCTATATGTTGTTTTGTATATATTTTTACCAAAAGTTGTATCTGTCTGTTCAATATAAATCTGTTTAAAATTTTCCAATTTACTAATTAGTGGATCCTGAAGTTGTTTTGTACCTGTTTTATCTGCAATTACATGGCTGCTTGTATAAAGAGTTCTGTATTTATTTCGTGTTTGAGAATAGTAATCTATTCCTTCCATTGTACTTATAGAGAGAAGGGTGTTGTAAATATCCAGAAGAGGGACATTTTGGTCAGTTTTTAAGAAATAAACTGATTCTACACCAATATTTAAGTTCAATTCCTTAATATCTGATAATATTTGACTTGAATAAGGTGTATCAAAAAGAAAATCAGGTGTTTCGTTGTCAAAAAAATAATGGGTAATTTCTCCATTGCTGTTTAATTCAGATAATTGCTGTTCATCCAAATCAGGGAAGATACTTTTCAGAGTTTCTGCAAAGGGCAATGTGAGAATACTTAAATAGAGGCTAATTGCTATAATTAAATATTTCATAGGCGAAATATACAACTAAATTTTAGAAAAAACAAATAATGTAAAATTATTTTAGAAAAAAAATCTTTTAATAGTCCGATAGGGATGTTTTTTCTTCCAGTCAATAATTTCATAGTACATATCGAGAATATTTTCATTCATACGTTCTACAGAATTCGCAGATGCTGTAAGAAGTGCTTTTCTCCCCATCGTATCTCTTTCAGTTTTATTTTCTAAAAGGAATTTAACTCTTTCTACCCATTCATCCAGATCTGCATTCGTTTTGTACTCGTTTACCCCATTTTCAACAATATCAGAAATTCCACTGGAGTCAACTGCCACAGCAGGAGTTCCCTCTGCTATTGCTTCCAGAATAACATACCTTGAGTTTCAGACTGGGAGGGAAAAACAAAAAGAGCTGCACTGGAATAGTATTTCGGTATTTCTTCAGGGGAAACTTTACCCAGCATGTGAACATATTTTCCAGTTTATGGCTTTAATATAGTCAGCCATTGAACGGGTACAACCCAGGTTTTAATCTTTGAAATTCCTTTTTTAGTGATGACAAAAAGAAGCACCGGAATAATAAGTTCCACTATAGTTTTAAGTGTAAAAACTTCCGGTATAATAAGATTTCCTGAGCCCTTAAAATCCTTGAAAATAACCAAAGAGTAATCCCTGCAAGACCTACAAAAACCAGACTACCTACACCAAACTCTCCACACTCTTAAAATCCTGTAATCCTTCCATCCTGTAAATTCTAATTCGAACAATGGTTGAAGGATGCCCCATTCTTTTTTGCACATATTTTCTCTTGAACTCTTAGTATGGGAGAAGGTTTGTTTTATTGGGAAGAGGGTTGTGTTGGGTATGGGAGAGTTTATTTTTAACACAAAGGAATATTCTGTTTTCGAAGAGAATAATGGAACACATACATTTTCCTTAAGAAGGATTTACGTTTGGAACAGGCAAACGGATAAACATGTGTGTGGTCTTGCATGGGATAAGGATAATCGGCTTGATACAGAAGCTTGAGCAAAAGCTATTTTAAATCGCTGGGATGCATCGGAAAATACATTCAAACATATTGCAAGTAGACATCCATTCCATTACCATCCAGGTTTTATGCTAATCCACAGTAGTAATCAGGAAATTGTAAATCCCTAAGTAAAGAAAAAGCGAAATCAAATAAAAATTATCAAAAAAGAAAGAAAGGATCTGCAGGAAAAAATTAAAGGTTTACCTGAAAGGATAAACATTTCAAAACTTGAAGATTACAGGTCATTCCGAAAACTGGATAATGAGGGTAAACGATTATTCGATTTCGTTACAACCTCAGCATGGAATACAATAGACTACCTGCATTCCCTCAGGCGTAAGGGAAACATCTGTTTGGCTTGCTAAAACCCTTTTCCTATTAGCAAAGCTTTCCGCATGTCGCATAAAAAACAGTGAAGGCATTATTACATCTCCATGCCTATCTTAATCATTCTCATAGCCCTTGCTGAACTGTCAATTAATAGTTCGTATGATCGGGACATTGCCTCTTCCAGACTCATAGCTTTATTAACAGAACTCATAACAGCATCTATTCCATGATCATAAACAGAGTCCACTTTTGGCCCTATGTCCCCAACTACAACTAAAACAGGAATATTTTTCTTTTTTGCTCTACCTGCGATACCCACAGGAACCTTACCATAGACAGACTGTCCGTCTATACGACCTTCCCCACTAATAACAAGATCAACTCCATCCAGATAACTATCAAATTTTATTAGATCAAGAATTATTTCAATACCAGATTTGAGTTTACCACCACAAAATTCCATCAGCCCATAGCCCAGACCTCCGGCCGCTCCTGCCCCTGGAATATTTTCATTTGCCCGACAGTATTTACTGTTAACAATTTCCGCAAGTCTGCCCAAAGCTTTATCCAGATGTTTTATTTCTGCCTGGGATGCACCCTTTTGTGCCCCGTAGATAAAACTTGCTCCCTCAGGACCGGTCAGAGGATTTGTAACATCACATGCAACTAATATTTTTGTTTCCAAAATTCTTTTATCCATATTGGAATCATTAATATCTGCAATATCCACAAGAGCACCACCACCTTCAGGAAGTTCTTTCCCCTGAGCATCTAAAAATCGAAACCCAAGAGCCTTTGCCATTCCAGTGCCGCCATCGTTAGTAGCACTGCCGCCAATACCAAGAACTATCTCCCTGCAGCCTTTATCCATTGCGTCTAAAATTAACTGTCCTGTTCCAAATGTGGATGTCAGAAATGGATTTCTTTTATCTTCCGGAATCAAGGTTAACCCCGATGCGGAAGCCATTTCTATAACTGCAATATCTCCAGGTAATATTCCATATTCCGCTTCTACAGGATCACCAAGTGGTCCCTGTATTTTCTTTTTAACAACTCTTCCCTTCAGGCTATCAGTTAAAGCTTCCACTGTACCTTCACCACCATCTGCAACAGGGATTTGAACCAGCTCTGCATCCGGGAATATCTGACGAACCCCCTTTCCAATCGCTTCTGCAGCCCTGAGGCTGGTGGCTGAACCTTTAAATGAATCCGGTGCTATTAATATTTTCATATTGCATTATAAACAAATTTGTTATTCATCTTTGTTCCCTTTTTTGATAGCTTCTCTGGCTTTATTTACATTAATACTAATTGCAGGTAAAGAACTATAGTTGAGGGCTTTTTCAAAACATACCAATGAGTCCCTGTAGTTATGAAAGTGATTCATAAGAATAGATCCTTTATTGTTTAATGCCTGAAAATTTGTATTATCCTGCTCAACAGCATTTGAAAAAGCAACAAGTCCTTCTTCATATTTTTTTTCTTTTACAAGTTGATTACCCATGTTGAAGGAAATATGACTTTTTCGAACATCATTAAAAACTTTTTCTGAATTGCATTTTTGTATTCGCATTTTCAAAATATTTCTATCAACAGCCGTAGTACAATCGGCTATAGATTTTTTATACCAGTCACCCGCTTTATCTCGCTGCCCCCAAATATAATAGAGATCACCCATAACCCTGCTTCTATTGAAACTTTCACCATAAAGATCAAGATCCTTTTTAAAAAAAACCTCAGCTTCTTCAAAATCACACTGAGCCAATTTAATTAATCCCATATTATATTCAAACCCTCCATCCGAAGATTTATACCGATGAATTCGACGAAAATATTTTTCTGCCTTCTGATAATCTCCTGAAACAAGACTGTTAAATGCCATACGCTGCCATACTAAAATTAGTAATCGAAACATCCTGATACATCCTATTTAAAAATGCCGATAGAACGTAATCTATCGGCATTTTTTCACTTTTAAAATTTATTATAGTATTCTATATAAAAATAGATAATACTGCTACACCGGCAAAAGCAACAAGTCCTTCCAGTAAAGTAGCAGTGGTATAGGCTTTATATGCTGTTGATACTCCCATACCGGAAAACTGAGATACTACCCAAAAATAAGAATCATTAGCATGAGAGACAACCATCGAACCAGCTCCAATGGCAAGAACAGTAAGAGCCGGATTCAAACCAAGAACTCCCAGTAAAGGAGCCATAATAGAAGCAGTGGTTATAATTGCCACTGTTGATGAACCCTGAGCAGTTTTAAGTGCCGCAGATATGAGAAACGGTAAAAGAATTCCCATTTTTAATCCTGCCATATTTGTGTTAATAAAATCCGCCATAGGAGAAGCTTTTAGAATAGAACCGAAGGCTCCACCTGCACCTGTAATAGCAAGAATAAGAGCAGCATTTTTGACTCCTTCACCCATCCAATCATGAACAGCTTCACCCAGCTTTGCTCGTGGAACAAGTGTCAGAGCAATTAATACACCTATCATCAAAGCTGTAACAGGATCTCCAATAAAAGTTAAAATTGATGAAAAACCACCTTCACCGAAAGGTTTTGTAGGATAAGCAGCAATTGATTTTAGAAGAATTAATAAAATAGGAACAAGTAGAGGTAAGAATGAATGTACCCCCCCTGGTAACTTTCCGTATTTCGCAATAAGATCATCATAAGACTCTTCTATAGTAGCAGATATCTGAAAACGTTTTGCAAACTTAATTGCCCACAGATAACCAGCAATCATAGCAGGAATTGAAACCAGTATTCCAAGTCCTATTACCACACCCAGGTCAGCGTGCAGGAGTCCTGCTGCTGCAATAGGTCCTGGCGTTGGTGGTACAAGAGTATGTGTAGCATATAATCCCGTTGCCAGAGCAACAGACATAACAGCCATCGACTTATTAGTCTCCTCTGCCAAAGCTTTATTTAAAGGTGTAAGAATAATAAATCCGGAATCACAGAAAACAGGAATTGAGACGATATATCCTGTTAAACTCATTGCCAAGGGAGCTCTTTCCTTTCCCACAATTTTTAAAATTATTTTTGTCATAGATAAAGCAGCTCCGGTTTTTTCCAAAATTGTACCAATAATTGTACCAGCAATTATTACAATCCCAATATAACCTAGAGTACCTCCAAAACCTCCTCTGATTTTACTGACAATATCAGCTAAAGGCAAACCGATAAAAAGACCATAAAGAAATGCAACAACAATAAGAACTACAAATGCATTCATTTTGACCTTAGCTGTTAATACTATTATAAGAATTACAGCAATAAGTAAGAACAATAATGCTATTCCACCAGAAACCATACTAAAACCTCCAACAGTAATTTTACTTGTATTATTGTAAATTAGAAATCAGAGGGGAGAAAAGTGTAAATAATACTAACAAAATTATTTTTTTTGTGCATTATGACCAAAAACAGAAGGAAAACGACTAAACATTATTAATGAAATCAACGAAACTTACAGTACTCTGAAAAGGAAAATAAGAGAAAACTATCAGTAGTTTCAATAAGAGGATCTATTCCCAGAAGATCTTTTATATTCTCTAATCTAAAATATACTGTATTTCGATGGACTCCAAGTTTCTCTGCAGTTTTTTTTATACTCATATTACTTTTTAATAAAGCTTCTGTAGTTTCTATAAGTTTCTTTTCTAAAGATTGATCCATAAATTTATCAAATACTGAAAAAATATTATAATAATCATTTTTTGTAATTCTACTCTGAAAATATTCATATATATAATCATAAAAATAGAATATCTTCCTGTCATATTTATATATATAATTTATCAGCCATTGAGTATGTTGATAAGCTTCCCTGTATAATTTTAGATTTATCTGAAAACTCCCAACAAAACATGAAAAAGATGAACAAACACCATTTTGATCAAGAACAGCCTCT
>Ga0190306_1000564_pt1 | contig 12166 bp, 9 predicted proteins | sample 48700734_MG_FD_161657 | JGI IMG/M metagenome (GOLD analysis project Ga0190306, IMG submission 161657) | Hydrothermal vent sediment bacterial communities from Southern Trench, Guaymas Basin, Mexico - 4870-07-3-4_MG | ecosystem: Environmental > Aquatic > Marine > Hydrothermal vents > Sediment ...
AAACTCCAATAATTCCCTAACCTGCTTTTATAAATCTTCCCTTTATACGAGTACTCATATTCATTTGATGCATTCCAAAAATTTGTCCCCTCTGTTGGAGTTAATGAAATATCGGATTTCCGGGTAGAAAATATATTCAAAAATATTTTATTGCTAGAAGAACCGTCCGTAGTATAAACAGGTAGTCAGAAAATTCTACATAGTTGTAACTTATAAAATATAAACAGATATCATTAATAAATGTTAACATGGCATCTGAAGTTGACATTCGAAAGATAGGCGAGAGAGGGCGTGAACTATTCAAAAAGATTTCTGAAGAGCTGGAGAGAGATTATCGCGGGAAGTTCGTGGCGATTGAAGTGGATAGTGGCGATTACTTCGTTGGAGATACCAGTGTCGAAGCTAATAAGAAGGCAAGGGAGAAGTATCCGGGCAAGGTATTTTATCTGGGGCGGATTGGTTATCGAGCGGCAGTTTCGTTCAAAGGGAGATAAATTGTGAGCAATGGAACAAGACCTTTGGTGGAACTGATAAAGAAAATGCACTCTCTATCCAGCAGACTGCCAACGATGGCTATATCCTTGCAGGATGGACAGAGTCGTACAGTGCTGGCAGTGCCGATTTTTGGCTCATAAAGCTAAAAGGAGAACCAGAACTTCCAGTCCACAACATCGACACAGGGAAAAAACTTTTCAACGATTCAGGCTGCAATAGATGATCCTGATACAGAGGATGGGCATACAATCATAGTAGATGCAGGAACATATAATGAGACTGTGCTTTTAAACAAATCACTAACGCTTATAGGCGAAGGACAGCCTACGATTGGTGGCAGCATCGGCATCACAGTTGACAACTGCACCGTTCAAGGCTTTCAGTGTTTCGGAATCAGCCTGACGAACTCATCCAACAGTGAAATTTCCAACATCAGGTGTGGTGAAATCTGGCTGATGAACTCATCTAACAGTGAAATCTACAATAATTCATGTGAAAATTACATTGTGGGCATCTATTTATTCAATTCTTCAAATAATAGAATAGCAGATAACATCTGCAACGATGCCGGTATAGGCATACTGCTGATAAACTCTCACAGTAATATCGTTTCAAATAATACATGCAGCAACAATACCAGAGAGGGCGTGGAAATGAACGGAGGCATGTTCATAGGCTTTGAAGGTCCTTCAAATAACAACACAGTCGAAAATAACACCTGCGAGTTCAGCAATGTCGGTATAGGGATTGTTGGCTCAGATAATACGATTAGAAATAATATATGTAAACACAACATGGGAGTGCCTTCCAGTCGCAGTGGTGGCATAGTTTTATTTGCTTTCCATAATAACACCATAACAAACAACCTCTGTGAGAATAACAGTTTTGGTATATCCATCGGAGCAGAAGAGATTTCGAATAACAATATCGTGGCAAACAACACTGCATCGAATAATTATGGAGGCATTCTAACTACCTCCTTTAACAACACTCTGACAAATAACAATGTGTCAAATAATACTCTCTCTGGCATCAGCCTTGCAGGTTTAAATTGCACCTTAACGAACAACAATTTATCGAATAATTCGTAAGGAGGTATCTGCTTGGGGTATTCGTTTAACAACACAATCTCAAATAACTGTTTTGTAAACGATGGTCTCATTGTCATGGCATATAAAAACGCCATTGGAGATAATATCGTTAAAGATAATATAGTGAACGGTAAGCCTCTCATTTACCATGAAGATGCATCAGATCAAATAATAGATCAAACAATTACAGATGCTGGGCAGGTTATACTTGTAAACTGTGATAATATCACGGTGAAAAATTTCGATTTATCTAACACAAATGTTGGCGTAGAACTCTTTGAAACTAAAAACAGCAAGATAATGAACAACAACATATCAAATAGCCACTGGGGTATTCTCTTGGATTATTCGAGCAATAACACACTCACAGGCAACAACGTCTCTAACAACAACTACGGCATCAATTTAGAGTATTCAAGCAACAACACACTCACGAACAACACCGTGAACTCAAACAACGGCTATGGCATTTATTTGCATTATTTTTCCAGTAACAACCTCATCTACAATAATTACTTCAATAACACAAACAATGCCTATGATAACGAAAACAACACTTGGAACATTACAAAAACTTCTGGGACAAACATAGTAGGCGGTCCATACTTAGGTGGAAATTATTGGTCAGATTATACTGGCAAAGATTTGGATGAAGATGGACTTGGGGATACGTTGCTTCCATACAATTCTTCCGGGAATATAACGAATGGTGGCGATTGGCTTCCTTTAGTGAAAGTTGAAGAAGAACCATACACAAAAACAGATGTAGGCGTTACCTCTAACATAACATTAGCCAATCCAAGTGATTTAGTACCATATCTCCCACCTGAATATGCTGGTATGGATATGAGCGCCGCAGTCATGCTCACCGTAAACGTTACCGATAATACGCCAGACAATTTAACTGATGACGCATATACGGATATAACCATAAAAATCGGCGAACTCGATATAGAAACATGCAAAGTATTCAAAACAGGAATTGGATTCTTACTAGAGGTTGACGATGTAACCATACTTCCAACTGTTGACGGAGATCCTGCATTCTTGAGGGATCTGGCTAACAAAACGGTTACCGTTCGGCTCTATGTGGGCGACCCGCTTCTCGGTGTGATACCCCCGGCTGTACCTTCTGTCTTCGACACCGGTAAGGGCACTTATCCGAGCATAATGGGAACGCACAAAGGCGAAATAAAACCTTCATGTAACATCACTGTTAGCAAATTATATACTTATCCCTGCCCTGGAACAGGCGGGCATACCGAATCTATTGAATTAGAGGAAAACGGCACTTTGATAGCGAACGGCACCTGGGAAGGCTATACAGGCGACTGGCATAACATTACATTACATAACGCAACCGACAATGCACCTTACGTCAGACTGTTGAAAGGTCATAGATACAATTACACCATCATAACAGGTTCATATCCGCAGATAATCCACGACCACAGTAAAGAAGTTACAGGAGGAACTATCACTTGCGATAAATTCATTGACGCTAATGGAAAACTTTATTACGACTGGATACCTGCGATAAGGTTGTATGCTTAATATAATTAAAATCGAAGAGAAAGAAAGGGGGAAAGTTTATCACATAAGAATTAATAAAGAGGATATTGAGATAATGATAACCTGGCATGCGATGGATAGGAGCGAGATATGGGGGTTGGATATTGAAAGAGTGGTTGATGCATTGATATATCCCGAAGAGGTTGTTATCGGACATCGTAGCAGATACATAGCCCACAAAAGGGTGGGTGAGCATTTAATTCGAGCTGTTTATGAATATGACGAAGATGGGAATCCTGTTGTTATAACCGTGTATTTTCCTTATGCGGAACGGTATTATAAAGGAGGTGGAACGTATGCGGATAAGATATTCGCCTGATGCTGATGTTCTATTGGTGAAGTTAAGGGAAGGGGAACCCGTTGATTCGGTGGACATTGCAGACGGATTGATTGCTCATTACGCAGAGGACGGCAGCGTGCTTGAAATAGAGATACTGGATGCATCAAAGGTTGTGGAACTGAAGGATTTGAGTTTCTCTTTGGAAGGTATGCTTGCAGGGATAAGGCATCGAATGGGGGGAGTTGAAGTATGAAGAAGATTAATCTGGTGTTTATTTTGGCGATTGCATGTGCTTTGTTCGTTTGCGCGAGCGGTGCAAGCGCAACAACTTATTATGTCCCTGACGAATTTACAAAGATTCAATGGGCGGTGGATAATGCGTCCGCGGGGGATACTATTATTGTTAGGGATGGAACTTATAACGAGAATGTGGAAGTTGATAAACAATTGACAATAAAATCAGAGAACGGCTCTGCTAATTGCATCGTGGATGGTGGAGGCAGTGGTGATGTAATTACATTAAATGCAGATGGAATTACGATTGAAGGGTTTACTGTAAGAGACTCAGGTTGGTGGCCAGATGCAGGGATAAAAGCGGTTTCAAACGCTAATAAAATCGCATATAACAGCATCACGAACAACTGGCATGGCATCTATCTGTATTATTCCAGCGATAACGCTATCTATAACAACACCGCCTCGAACAACGAAAATGGCATCTATCTGTATTCTTCCAGCAACAACAAAATCTACCTCAACAACTTCATAAACAACACAGATTAGGTTTCTTCTTCCTTTTCAACAAACATCTGGAACTCCACCGAGAAAATAACGTATACCTACAATGGCAATCAATACACAAGCTACCTTGGCAACTACTGGAGCGATTACAAAGGAAGCGATGCCGGGATGGGATTGGGGATACTCCTTATAGCATAGATGGAGATAAGGATTATTATCCATTGATGAAGCCTTTTGAGAATTATATCATAGCACCAGAAGTAGCTATATTTGACACAGGCTCACCACCCAATCCATATCCTTCAATAGCAGGTGCGCACTACGGTACAATCACGCCAAACAAAACAATTATTGCCACAAAGCTTTACACTTATCCATGCCCTGGAACAGGCGGGCATACAGAATCTATTAAATTAGAGGAAAACGGCACTTTGATAGCAAACGGCACCTGGGACGGCTACCAGAGCGACTGGCATAACATCACATTACATAACGCAACTGGCAATGCTCCTTACGTCAGACTGTTGAAAGGTCATAGCTATAATTACACCATCGTAACAGGTTCTTATCCACAGATTATTCACGCACCCAGTAAGAACGTTACAGGAGGAACAATCACCTGCACCTCATTCGTGGATGCGAATGGGCGTTCGTACACCAACTGGATACCTGCGATTCGATTAGTGGGTGAATCCGCGAATTCAGCAGAAGTACAGGACGAAAACCCGAAACTCGCGTTCTCCTCGCACTACAATCCAACAAACGTCTCTGTAACTCCCAACGTGCCTTCTTATCAGTTGCCTTTGACGTCAGGCGACATCTCAAACTTTGAGAAGATAAATACGGTGTTCAACCTGAGTGAAAGTGCGAAAGAACTGTTAAGAAGCAATGGATTTGTGATAATAAATTATGGACATGAAGACGATATTACAGCACCTTATGAATACTTAAAGTGGCACGAAGTTCCTATATTCGTCACCGCAGACACATTGCTTCATCTCTACCATATCCAGTTCAATGAGATACTCAAGGGCGTTGAGGAAAGAGAGTTCTTTGACGAACTCGTTACTATGAGCAAAGCGATGCTTGTGCGTGCAGAACATGACTATAACAATTTCTCAGACTCCGAACCTGAATTAAAGGAAGCAGCGAGAAGGAATGTCGCTTATTTCTCGGTTGCATTAAAACTTTTGCAAACGCAAAAGCCGACCGAAGGCTATAACGGAAACGGAAGCGAAAACATCAGAGAAATTAATTTCTCGATACCAAATTACGTAAAAGACGAAGTTGAAGCGGAGATAGCCAATATAGAAAAGCATGAGGGGTTCCAGCCAAGCCCAATTTTTAATTCAAATACTAACTGTTCGTGCTCCGATTCATGCTGCTACTGTGAGGATTATTCGCAATACGTGCCAAGAGGGCATTACACGCAAAGCGAGAAACTGAAAAGGTATTTTAAGGCGATGATGTGGTATGGCAGGATGACGTTTCTGTTAAAGGGTTGCAACGGCGATGATGCACTGGTAAGCGAGCATGATGCAAAAATATCAACAATACAAGCTGCTTTAATATCTTCGGAGCTGCCGGAGGTGAAAGCCGGAGACAAACCAGTGCAGGAGATATGGGATCGGATTTATGCTGTTACTGCGTTCTTTGTTGGCAAAGCAGACGATTTGACACCTTACGAATATGCAAACGCGCTGAACAGCACCTTTGGCGTGGATTTCAATTTGAGCGAACTGAGCGATGAAGCTAATTTGTTGGCGCTGAAGGCAGAGCTTGCGAAGATGAGAAGTTCCGAAATTTACGGAGGAAGTGGAGTTTGTGTCGTTTACCCGCCGATAACCAGGGAGAAGTTGTACGAGTGCCTGGACAAGACAAAAGGAATGCGATTTATGGGTCAGAGATTCGTTCCTGATTCTTATATGTTCCAGCAACTGGTCTCTCCTGCGGTAGGCATGTATGTGGGCAATGACACGCCGTTCACGATGTGTATCACGCAACTGGGACCTGCGAGATGTTTCCCACGAGGTCTGGACGTTATGGCAGTGCTCGGTTCCGAAATGGCAGAGGATATTTTAAGAGAAGAAGGAGACACCGAATATGGAAGTAAATCGGACAACAAACCCGTAGATGTTTGCTCTAACTCTAACAACACGAGTTATGATATACAACTAAACACGCTTAAATCGGATTTTGCAGGTGTTAATCTCTCAGAATGGAATCAAAATCTGTACTGGAGCTGGCTTTGCACGTTAAAGCCGTTGCTAACAGAGTTCGGGGATGGCTATCCAACGTTCATGCAGACAGAAGCATGGCAAAAGAAGGAGTTGCAGACTGCTCTCGCTTCATGGACTGAACTACGGCATGATACCATTCTTTACGCTAAGCAGAGTTATACTCCTCTTCCAGTAGCAATGCCGCCCGAGCCAGTAGGCTATGTGGAGCCAGTGCCGGAATTCTATGCGCGTTTGTTATCATTAACGCAAATGACAGAAGAAGGCTTGGCAGACCTCGACGTTCTGACTGAAACAGAGCGGGAAAGACTGCAAAGCTTGGAACGCATTCTTGAACAATTGATTAACATCTCAAAAGCAGAACTTGAGAACAAGGAGTTGAACGAGAGCGATTACGAATTCATAAGGAACTTTGGCGAGAGTATGGATTCTATCGTTGCCGGCGTGGATGCCAGAGGTATGAACACCACCATCGTTGCTGATGTGCATACGGATTGCAACACGAGAAAGGTTCTGGAAGAGGGTGTCGGATACGTGAACCTGATTCTGGTTGCTTATAACGTTCCGGACGGCAGGATAATCGTGGGTGCGGGTCCTGTTTTCAGCTATTACGAGTTCAAACATCCTATGGATGACCGGTTGACAGATGAGAAATGGAATGAGATGTTAGAGAATGAGAATGTGTCGCCGGAAGTGCAGGAGTGGGTAAAAGGGATTATGGGATGAAGTCTGGAGTGGTCGTGGAACCAAGCTCCCTTTTATTAGCCTTTATATGCTCTACTGTGAGTAAAACATCCTGTAGTAGCCTTGAATTTTCCACTTCACCTGCTCCGATACTCTTCTGGCAACAGCTCTTCTGAACCTGTAAGCTTTTTAACTATTTCAGCTACCAGCTCCCTTATTTCTACCTGAAGTTCATAATATCTGTTCACATCTTTACTCTTCACTATTTCTACCGCGATATGGATTGGCTCAAACAGCTCTCTAAGCTCCTTATTCTTTTCAAATAAGGCGAGCAAAGCCATTTCCACAGCTTTAACGTTCTTAGTGTCAATCAGCCCCATCATAAATGCCATAAGACCTTCGCTGACCCTTTCTTTTGATTCCTCGCTTTTTGAGTGGGTGCTAAAAGCGTTGAAAGCTTCTAAGGCTGAATTAAGATTTTCTAAGGCATTTCCATAATTGTTTTTATTAAATTCTCGCAACGATATCATTAAATGTACCGCCCCTTTTAGGTACCAAAGATGAGCCTGCTCTGGAGCTAATTCAACAGCTTTTGAAAAAGCCGTCAAAGCCTCTTCGTATCTTCCAAGGTCTCTTAATGCAAGACCTTTATCATACCAAGCGGGACTAAACTCTGGATCCAATTCAACAGCTTTTGAAAAAGCCGCCAAAGCCTCTTCGTATCTTCCAAGGTCTCTTAATGCAAGACCTTTACCATACCAGGCGAGACCAAACTCTGGATCCAATTCAATGGCTTTTGAAAAAGCCGTCAAAGCCTCCTCGTATCTTCCAAGGTCTCTTAATGCAAGACCTTTATCATACCAAGCGGGACTAAACTCTGGATTTAGCTCAATAGCTTTTGAAAAAGCCGCCAAAGCCTCTTCGTATCTTCCAAGGTCTCTTAATGCAAGACCTTTATCATACCAGGCGAGACCAAACTCTGGATCCAATTCAATGGCTTTTGAAAAAGCCGCCAAAGCCTCCTCGTATCTTCCAAGGTCTCTTAATGCAAGACCTTTATCATACCAGGCGAGACCAAACTCTGGATCCAATTCAATGGCTTTTGAAAAAGCCGCCAAAGCCTCCTCGTATCTTCCAAGGTCTCTTAATGCAAGACCTTTACCATACCAGGCGAGACCAAACTTTGGATTTAGCTCAACAGCTTTTGAAAAAGCTTCCAAAGCCTCTTCGTGTCTTCCAAGATTTCCTAATGCAGCGCCTTTACCATACCAGGCGAGACCAAACTTTGGATTTAGCTCAACAGCTTTTGAAAAAGCCGCCAAAGCCTCTTCGTGTCTTCCAAGGTCTCTTAATGCAAGACCTTTACTGAACCAGGATAATGGTTTACTCTCATCGAGTTTAATCATCTCTTCAGCCTTCTTCAGAGCTTCTTCATATTTTCTCTCTCTAAACAACAAAGTCCTGAATTCCGCTTCGATAGATTCTTCTTTTAGCTCTCTATCTTCGTAAACCAGGAATTCGTCTAACAGATTAACAGCCCCTGTTTTATAAATTTCTTCCACTATTTGTGGTATCAACTCCCTTTTATACTCCTTAGGGAGGCTCAAGAACCAATAACTCGCTTCTCTTACCCGAGTCTCGTCCAGCGTTTCACGCAAGCGTTCCAAATCTTCCAGGAACTTCTTCTTCCTTTCTTCTGGACTATACCAGAGTTCTAAAAATTCTATCAATATCGAAAGCTTCTTCATTGCGAACGGCTGCCGTCTCAATTCTCTCCACAACCTGAATAACCTCTCCCGCACTTCGTATTTCGCGGTCCTACCCATTCTTCGTGAAATAACGTAACCGTCTTTTTCAAGCCGTCTAAGCTGAGTGTTCACGCTTTTATCATCCATTCGTGCCCTCTTCGCTATCTCCTTCGGTGTTGCAGGTTTCCCTATTTCTATCAAGGTATCGAAAATCTTCCTCTTCTCCGCACTGAGCAATCTAAAAACATCCTGATAATAAGGTGTATTTTCATCGAGCAGTTTAAAGAAAACCTTCTCAACATCCACTATTTTGCCTTTGCTCATAAGGTCATAAAGCAATATTGCCATCCTCGGATTACCGCCGGTAAGAAGACCAACAGCATCTATTTTTTCTCCATATTCATCCATTTTGCCAAAGAACTCTTCATTATTCTCAATCCTGGCTATTTCCCTGACAAGCTCCTTAAGCTCTTCTCTTGTAAGCTCCTTGAGATATATAATATCAAAGAATCTGAAGAACGGCTCCTCATGTTTAGAGACCTGTGGAAACACGAGTGGTGAGGTGGTAACCACCGTAAACATATTTTCCGTTTGAAAAATGGATCTTAACCTTTTGACTTCCTTTTTACTCATTTGCTCACCCAGTATCTGATTCAAGTTCTCAAGGAATAGCACAATCATTTTACCTTTGCTCTTTAACGCATCCAGAGCTCCTATGACTACTTCATCGTCTGTCATATTCTCAAAAATGCTAAAATTAATTCTCTCCCCCTCCGTCATCTCTAATACTCGTAAAAGCAAATCAGAAACTCGGTATATCGAGAATTCTTCCTCAGACAATTTTATCGGCAAAGAATTCTCTATTCTCTCCTTAATGTTATGGTATAGCAGAGTGATGAAATGGGTTTTCCCTACGCCTCTCGAACCCACCAATAAATAATATCTCGGTGTTCGATTCTTCACAGCATCTTCTATTTCTCTTGTCATTTTCTTGAGAAGGTCTCTTCTATTTCTGCCAATTAAAAGCCGATCCAGCATCTCCTTGTCCATCGCATCCGGTTGAAACCTGTAAAGCACTACTTCAGCCATACAATCTCCACCAATCCCTCAATACCTTCGATTGAAATCGGATATTCTCACCATCAACTTTAATATAGAAATCATTTTCAAGATCGAAAATTAAGTCCATGAATCTTCCTTCGTCGTCCATTCCTGTTGCTTCTCTGAACAAATTGAATGCAAGCTGCTTTGGTAATTCCTCATCGGCGATGCAAGCCTCTCTTAAAATCTCTTCCGCCGCTTTCGCCATCATCCCACCATAATGCCCCTTCAACCTGCTCCTGTAATATTCAAAATAACCTTTTCCATCAGCACCGAGTAATTTGCTGCTGTATACCTCCTCGATCATCTCCTCTGTTAAATCATCTTGCGACTCCCGTAGGGTCATTTCGAGGAGAATTGCAATGAAAAAAGGCACGTAAGGTTCTCCAATGAGTTCCAATAACTTCTCTCCCATCTCTCTTCTGTATTTTAACCCTTCTTCATTTAATCCCTTCTCTATAAATTTTAAGGCGTCCTCCCTCGAAAAACCGCCTATGGGAACTCGTTCGAAGTCATTTATCCAGGAAAGACCATTGATTCCTCTTACAACTCGGTCAAAGCTTACTGACCCACCAACTATAAGCCTCAAATCTTCTATTGTTCGCAGCCTCATACTCCTGAACCACTGAAGGAATTTTCTCGCATCCTTATTCTTTTCTATCATGTTGCCGATGCACTCGGATAACTCATCAATTACGATGTACACCGGCTTTTTATCGGACATGTTCTTTATCGCATCGAAAATATCTCTTCCCCTCTCGGTCCAGTTATTTTCGTTTATTTCCTTTCCCAATCCACCTCTGAACTTCACTTTTACACCTGTTCCCGCTACCGAAGCTTCTATCTCCTCTAATAACTCACCCAGTCGTATAAATGAATCCTTCAAAGATTGGAGAAATCTTCTCCTTGCACTGGCTTCATCGAAAGCTGTGGTTGCTAACTCAATCAAAAACTGCTCAGGCGCATCAACGTGCATTATGTCCAGAAAGAGGCATAAATAGCCTCTTTCGCTCAATCTTCTACTGACTTCTTTCATTACCGAGGTCTTCCCATACCTCCTGGGCGAAATCAACAAAATATTATTCCGTTTTAACGATCTAAATATCTCCTCAATCTTTTCTTCCCTATCGAAGAAATCCTTCCCCATGGCGGGGCCACCAATCTGTAACATCCCTATCACCTAACTATATTGTTGGACAACATATGTGTTATATTAATGTTATATTTAAATATTGTTGTATTTGCATTGGTTATTAACTATTAGGATACTAATGACCCAAATCCTGGTATTTTCACAATTCTATCTCTTTGCGTACAGGTCTCAATAATTTGAGTCCAGCTCAGCTTCTGCTCCTGATGCGATTTCAAACCGTGTACGCAGGAATTGGATATCCAGAGATGCGAGTAGCCATCCTGCTCTGGGTCCAGAGGGCTTATTCAGCAATGAAATGTAAATAGCTCTAAAAACCTCTTTTGGGTCAATATTCGCAGTGGCAGCGACCTCATATATCATATTATGCCATTCAGTAGCATTGAGACTCTTTTTAGATACGATACGCTGTGCTATCATGCGTAGAGCTCGTTTCTGGGCATCAGAAAGCCCTTTTATGCCTTCCCATGGCACTGATAACTGCAGCTCGAATTTGAGGTTCTCAGGTGCATACCTCTGCAGCCAGTTCTGAGCGTATCCTGCTTTCTTCCGTATCGCATTCAACTCTTCCTCTTTCTCTTCTTCTGCTCCCTCAGGTAGCTCATAACCACTCCTCCGGATAACTGCAAGTAGCTCATTGAAGTCACCACGAGCTACCTGTACGAGTGTCAGGAAATGCCGGAACGGTATTTTTGCTGCTAAACCACTTCCTATACCTCCTATTTCACGCTCATATTCGTCTATCAGGTGCAATAGCGGTGTAGAGGGGTCAAATTCTATGTGCCGGTCGGGTCTTACCCGCCATATAAGATGTTTCAGTATCTCCGGTGGTACAACTTCTAGTATCTCATGGATCGGGATGTTGGTGCCCCGTGATGAAGACATAGCCGTGACTTTCGTTCTGTCTCCTTCCCTGAGCTTAAGCAGGATATGTTCAAATGGGATAGGATAAGGTGCCTTGAAATTGTATATCTCAAGGGCTATCCTCTTACCAGAATCGAAGCTCCCACCAGGTGCTGCATGGTCTTTACCAAAAGGCTCAACGGTAACGCCGAGTATCCTCCATC
>Ga0190306_1000566_pt1 | contig 12154 bp, 13 predicted proteins | sample 48700734_MG_FD_161657 | JGI IMG/M metagenome (GOLD analysis project Ga0190306, IMG submission 161657) | Hydrothermal vent sediment bacterial communities from Southern Trench, Guaymas Basin, Mexico - 4870-07-3-4_MG | ecosystem: Environmental > Aquatic > Marine > Hydrothermal vents > Sediment ...
TTGATCGCGGGTCCCGCGGTATCCTTGAATGGGTCACCAACGGTATCGCCAATTACTGCCGCTTTGTGCGCATCGCTGCCCTTTCCACCCAGATAGCCATCCTCTATCATCTTCTTCGCATTGTCCCATGCCGCACCACTATTTGCCATCATCAAAGCCAGCACCAGTCCCGAGACAATAACGCCAATTAATAGCCCCCCAAGTGCAATCGGACTGAATAACCCAACAGCTATTGGAACAACAACCGCGATCATTCCAGGCACTATCATCTCCTTCAGTGCGGCTGAAGTCACTATCTCAACGCATTTACCATACTCGGGTTTCGCCTCTCCCTCCATGATGCCCGGTATCTCCCTGAACTGCCGTCTTACCTCCTCCACTATCTTGAATGCACCCCTGCCCACTGCCCGCATCATGACCGCGCTGAAGATGAAGGGAAGAAGCCCACCGAGCAGCAGTCCAACGAGCACGAGAGGATTGAAGAGGCTGAAACTCGCTGCTGGCAGGTTCACCTTGTGCAGATAATCGGAGAATAGCGCGAGTGCGGCAATTGCCGCTGAAGCGATTGCATAACCCTTGGTCACTGCCTTCGTGGTATTACCGACAGCATCGAGCTTATCTGTTCGCTCTCTGACCTGTGCGGGCAGATCCGCCATCTCCGCTATACCGCCTGCATTGTCTGTTATGGGTCCATAGGAGTCCAGAGCAATGATGATTCCGGTGGTAGAGAGCATAGCCACCGCAGTTATCGCGATACCATACAGTCCGGCGAGGCTATTGCCACTCATATATAGAGGTATGAAATAAGCAGCCAGTATGCTACCAGAGATAATTACCACCGGTAAGCCAGTGGAGAGCATCCCCATAGCCAGCCCGGTAATCAGGTTTGTTCCCGCGCCGGTCTTGCTCGCTTCCGCAATCGCTCGCACAGGTGCATGTATCTGTGTGAAATATTCGGTCACAATGACCATGAGCGCCATTGCTATTAGCCCGATCACCGCGGACAGGTATATTGCGATTGCATGTGCATCAGTGCCGATCAATACCGCAGTTACGGGATAGAACATCACCATACTGAGTATTGCGGCAGTAGCGACACCCCTGTATAATGCGGGCATGATTCGCTCACTCCTGCCCATTCGCACTGCGAATATCGCGATTATGGAAGCGAAGATGGCGACAGCGCCAAGAATGAGAGGATACTCAATCAGAGCGAAATTAGAAGTGATGTTCGGGAAGATAGCTTTTACCATGCCTCGTTTCGTTATCAAACCCCCGATCAGCATTGCTGCTATTGCTGTTACCACATAAGTCTCAAACAGATCGGCACCCATGCCCGCACAGTCACCCACGTTGTCACCCACATTATCGGCAATGACAGCAGCATTTCGCGGGTCGTCCTCAGGTATCCCCGCTTCTACCTTACCTACCAGGTCTGCACCCACATCCGCTGCCTTCGTATATATCCCACCACCTATCCGTGCAAATAGAGAGATCAGTGATGCTCCGAATCCATAGCCCACAATGAGGTCCACTGCTCGTGGATTCGCACCATAGATGATGTAGAGAGCAGCAGTCCCGAGCAAAGCGAGTCCAACAACCGATAGACCTGTCACGGCACCACCCCTGAATGCAACTGTAAGCGCCTTACGCAGCCCTGATTCCGCCGCCTTGGCAACCCGGACATTACCGCGTGTTGATACAAACATACCAACATAACCAGCGGCAGCAGAACAAGCAGCGCCTGCCATGAAAGCAATTGCCACACGCCCGGAATCGAAAGCACCATGAGGAAACGCGTGCGATAAAGCAACGAACAAAATGACTGCGATTACAACCGCAACAACTGCAATGGTCCTATACTGACGGTTGAGATACGCAGAAGCGCCTTCCTGGATAGCATTAGAGATAGCATTCATCTCCTCACTGCCCGATTCCTGCCTGAGCGTATAAATAGCGAATATCACTGCGAATACAAGACTTATCAGTCCCGCCAGTGGCGCTAACCAGAGTAGGTCCATCTTAATCACCGATCCATATATCCGGCAGTAGTAATATATAAATACTTATGTTTTCTTTTTTCCTTTTCCTCCCTCTCCATAATTATTGATGCTGAGACTGTTAATGGTATCCAAATCTTCACTTTATCTTCTTTATCATGACGGCTTTAGGAGATGAGTCAATCGAAAAGTTTATATAACCCTTATTTATTAACACTAAAAATAATATGCATATGCAATTAGGAGAAAGGAGGGAGTGAGCGGATGATAAGTACAATAACTACGACCACTACAACGACAGCGGCAACGATAAGTCAAGCGGCAGTTTTCGGCGCTATTTCCGTGGCTGTTTTAATCTCGCTACTTATAGTAAAGGAATTATTGAATGCGAGCGCAAACGAGCGGGCTATATCTCTCGGAAAGATCACTTCGGTTGCAGTTTATCCGCTTCTATTCACTTTCTTGACTATTATGGTCATGAAAGTATTAGAAGTGATATAGTGTGAAGAAAATAGTGGTCTGGCCGGTTAATTTAGCAGCGGGTAGAACGAGAGGGGAAGGTAGGATTGTACCAGCCATGCTTGGGTTGAAATCGCCGAAGTTGGAGGAGATAGAGGAGGCAGCGCGGGCGCTCAATCTTGAGCCGGTAGTAGAGGCGGACAAAGCATATCCAAAGACGCACTGGAATAAAAGTGGGCGGGTATTGGTGAATAAAGTAGGACGAAAAGGTGCAGTTATAAGGGAGCTCGCAGAGCGTATAAAAGAACGGCGAGTACAGAAGGCAAAGAAGACAAAGCGTAGGGAATAATCAGGGAATGGAATAATAGATGTTCGATCTTCACACTCATTCTATTTTCAGTGATGGTGAGCTAATACCGAGCGAACTGGTGAGAAGAGCGGTGTTTAATGGTTATGAGGCGGTTGCAATCACAGACCATGTGGATTTCACGAATATGGAGTATGTACTTCATGGATTAAAGAAGCTGGAATTGCAGAATAACCGCCGCGGCGATATAGAAGTGATAATTGGCGTTGAGATAACCCATGTACCGGCGGTTAAGATAGAGAAGGCGGTGAAGAGGGCGCGGGATCTTGGTGCTGAACTGGTGGTTGTGCATGGAGAGACCATGGTGGAGCCAGTAGAGAGCGGTACGAACAGAGTGGCAGTGAGTAACCCTTCGGTAGACATACTCGCACATCCGGGTCTTATAAGTGAGACAGATGTGGAACTTGCGAAGGAGAACGATGTCTATCTTGAAATTACAGCAAGGCAGGGACATTGCCTGGCTAACGGGCACGTAGCACGTGTATGTAGTGATTTAAATGCGAAAATGCTGCTCAACTCTGATTTGCATGCCCCTGAGGATTTCCTCAATGAAGAATTAGCACAGAAGATTCTCGCAGGTGCTGGATTGAATCCGGAGTCTGCGGCGAGAGTGTTGCGTGTGTACCCACGTGAATTAATGAACAGGGTGCTCGAAGATTATAAACGAGCATGAACAGAATTAGCAGCTTCTATAAACCGCTTCACCTTATCTTCGTCTTTTATCCTCAGCTCGCGTTCAACACCGCTGGAGACGTCCACCGCATACGGCTTGACCATAGCTACTGCATCCGCGACATTATCGGGGTTCAAACCGCCAGCGAGTATCACGGGCTTATTCAATTGCTCTACAATTGCTCTACTTATGCTCCAGTCATGCTTCTTACCCGTGCCACCTATCTGGCTGCCACCTGAAGCGGTATCAAGCAGTATTGCATCCACAGCATTCTCATAAGCGATAGCATGTTCCAGACATTCTTGCTTATCATTATTACTGCCACTGCCCACACCGACTTTCTTTATTATTGCCATCCGCTTCTTCACCATTTTGCGTATCTCAGCAACGAGCTCTACCGGTTCCGCTCCGTGTAGCTGGATACAATCAGCACCAGTGGCTTCTATCAACTCTATTCGCCCGGCTACCGCTTCCACACTCATTCCGTCCAGCGTGACAACCACAACCTTCGATACGAAAGGTGGCAGAGACTCGAATATAAGCTTCGCTTCCTCCAAACTTATATATCGCGTGGTATTTGCGACATTTATAACACCGATAGCATCGGCACCCGCTCGTGCCGCCATCACTGCATCTTCTACTCGCGTATTACCGCAGATCTTCACCCTTGTTCTTACCATTTCAAATACAAATAGAGGATAGGATAATTCTCTTCTCCTCCCGCCGCTTCCCTCTATCGCTTCGCCATTCTCTCATGCGTTCGTTCAGCATACGTGCATCAATAAACGCGAAATCACCTCTCACCATAACCGGGATCTGATTGGTGGAGAATGTCGGGATGCCAAACTCAAAGAACTTCTCAGCAGCAAAATGTGACATCTCCTTACCATATATGACAACAGACACACCCTTCCTCGCCAGTAATTCCGCTGTATTTGCACCACCGCCACTGCCATTCTCCAGATATACTACTTCGCCTCGCTTAAATCCGTATCTCCTATCCACCTCCTGAATCACTTCACGATTGAATGATTTTATCACTTTTATCCTCTTCCCGTTCTTTATTTCCTTGCCCCATTTCAGTTCTTCTATGATCTTTCGCAATTCCTCGTTCTCAGCTTCTTTGGCTCTTATCTCTTTCCTCAGCCTATTTATCTCCTTATCCCTCCTCCTTATCTCTTCCCTCTCTTCTATCTCCCTGCGACTCATTGACCTGATGGAATCCATGCGTGTACGCAAGCCCTGAATTTCATGCTCTTTCGCATCGAGCTCAGACCTCAGAGCTGCATTATACTCTTTCATCGCCTCTATCTCACGCTCTTTAGCTTTGATTGCCCTGCGCAATTGCTGAATATCGCCATCAATCCTGCGCTCATTTTCATTTTCATCTTCATCTTCATCTTCTCCGTCTCCACAAACATCATGCTCTCCTTTTCCCTCTGAACCTGAATGAACCAGACTCTTAATTGCAGCACTGATGGATACGCCTTTTACTACCAGCGCCTTCACTTCTTCCACATCAACATCCGGAGGTGTCTTCTTACGTACCTGAGCGAACTTCCTCTTGTATCGTTTGAAGGCATAGAGGCAGGCAGCCAGAGCATCTCTCTCATGCACATTCCTGTACTCATAACCTTCGCCCTTTGTCAGCGCTATCTTTTCCTCTGTCGAGAGCGATTCACTCAACTCATGGATATGCGATGAGAAGACCTTGCTTATCTTCTTCACCATTGATGGTGTCGGAGTAACATCAGAAGCCACTATCAGGGGTGTACCATGGGATATTATCCGCCTTATTGCATCAGAGATGGAATAGTTCTTCGAGCTGAAGACTTCTATTGGCTTACCTTCAAGGTCGAGCATAGCAAGCCCGAGCGTGGTACCGGGATCTATGCCAACGATGGTGTATCTATGTCTGTGCCTTGATGCCATCCATTTATTTATAGCTTCTCTTCTTTTAAAAAGACCTAGTGATATGTAGGTGATATGTATGAAAATCGGACTGATAGCGGATACACATGATAATTTGGGTGCGATAAGCGAAGCGGTGGAGATATTCAATCGCGAGGGTGTGGAGATGGTGATACATGCCGGTGATTTCGTTGCACCATTCACAGAGAAGCCGTTCAGGGCACTAAAAGCGCCTCTAATAGGGATATTTGGTAATAATGATGGCGATAAGCTACTATTGAGCAGGAAGTATCACGAGAAAGGTGTTGGGGAGCTCTATGAGGACCCTTACAAGCTGGAGATTGCGAATAAGCAGGTAATTGTGACGCACAAGCCGGGATTAGTACCAGCTCTGGCTGCTTATTATGATGTGGTAGTCTATGGACATACGCATAAGGGGGTGATAGAGCAGGAGGGCAATACGCTCGTTGTAAATCCCGGGGAATGCTGTGGCTACCTGACAGGTAAGAGGACAGTAGCGATACTGGACTTAGCGATATGGAAAGCGGAGATGCTGGAATTTTGAGCGGTACAGAAGATTGAATGGGATGGGATGGAATGGACATGTCAAGGTGAAAAAAATAGCAAATTATTTATATTGTAAATGACAAGGCATGTAAAAAGGAAGAAAGAAAAGGAGGTATCCGAATGGGAACGTTATATGAGGACATAGTTGATTACGGCGGTGAGGTCTTCGGCAGGGAGCACATGGAGACGCTCAAGGCGTGTGTTCAGTGTGGCAAGTGCACGGGCGGGTGTCCATCGGGGCGTAACACGGCGTTAAGGACGCGGAAGTTAATGCAGATGGCTCTACTGGACCTGAGGGAGGAGATTTTTAACGCTCCAGAGCTATGGTACTGTACAACCTGTTTCACCTGTTATGAGCGATGCCCTAAGGGTGTGAAGACAACAGATATAATAAGGACGATAAGGAACTTAGCGGCGAAAGAGGGGCATATGTCTGTCCCACACAGAATGATAGGTGTGTATGTATTGAAGACTGGTCATGCAGTGCCGATAGGACCTGACCAGATGAAGCTGAGGGAGAAGGTGGGTCTTGACTCGCAGCCACCGACGACGCAGAAATACCCGGAATATCTGAAAGAGGTGCAGGAGATATTCAAAACCACGGGTTATGATGCGATGATAGATTTCGATTGGGAGACGATGAATTTAAGAGGTATGGCAAAAGGAGGTAAGAAGTAAAATGGCTGAGAGTTTGGGTACGTATGCTTATTTCTTGGGTTGTATTACGCCGAACAGGTATCCGGGGATAGAAGCAGCGACGAAGAAGATATTCAAGGAGTTCGGGATAGAAACGAAGGAGATGGTAGGTGCTTCTTGCTGCCCGGCACCGGGCGTCTTTGGCTCTTTCGATTTGCATACTTGGCTACCGGTTGCTGCGCGGAATCTCGCAATTGCAGAGGAGATGGAACTTGAGATATACGTGACGTGTAATGGTTGTTATGGTTCACTACAGGAAGCGGACCATTTGCTGAAGGAACACCCGAACGTAAAGGAGAAAGTAAATAAAGTGCTTGCTAAATTTGGCAGAGAATATAAAGGCACGACAAAGGTGAACCATTCAATTGTGATCCTTCACGATGTTATTGGGCTGGACCGGTTAAAAGAGAAGATAAAGAAACCGATGGACGATGTGAATGTGGCGGTGCATTATGGTTGCCATTTCCTCAAGCCGAGCGAGGTGAGGGGGCATGGTTCTTCAGAGACACCGTATATACTGGAGGACCTGATAAGAGTAACAGGAGCAAAGGATGTGGATTATAAAGACAAATTGATGTGCTGTGGCGCAGGAGGAGGGAACAGGACTGCGGATACACTACAATCGCTTGAATGGACGCGTCAGAAGCTGGTGAACGCTATAATGGCTGGCTGTGACTGTATGGTGCACCCATGCGCATTCTGTCATCTGCAGCTTGACCGTGGACAGGCGGAGATGAACAAAGCATTTGGCACGAACTTCAATTTCCCTATACTGTTTGCAACGCAGTTTATCGGGCTTGCAATGGGAATGAGCCAGGAAGAGCTTGGATTGGACATACAGACCACGACAATGCCCGAGAAGTTACTAAAATAAGAATAAAGAAAAAAAGGAAAAAATTTTCTTCTTTCTTCTCTTTTTTGCTTACCTTTTTGCTCACCACAGTTTTTGAACTCTTGGTAAAACAGCCCGGAATCGCCCTTTCGCCTGCCGCACGGCACGCAGATCCTTCTCTTTCTCTGTTATCTTATTTATCAATTCAAGTCGCTGCGACTCCTCCGACGCTTTTTGAAGCTCCGCCACCAAACCGTCTATCTCCTTGATCAGGTTTACTATCTCCTCATCCTTCTTTTTTATCTCTTCATCAGGTATTACACCCATTTCTATCGCCTTATTATGTGTCTTTCTCCTGACAATATTTATCTCTTTCTATTTTCTCCTCTACCCCTTCAGTACTATCTCGATATGGACATCCTTGGGTATGGGTATACGCATAAGCTGACGCAGTGCTCTCTCGTCCGCTTCAAGGTCTATCAGCCTTTTATGGATGCGCATCTCCCAGTGGTCCCATGTAGGTGAGCCTTCACCATCCGGGCTCTTTCTACACGGAACTACCAGTTTCTTCGTGGGTAACGGAATGGGACCCGAGATACTGACCCCGGTCATTTCCGCTATCTTCTTCACCTGCTGGCAGATATCGTCCAGCTGTTTATGGTCCACACTCGATAGTTTTATCCTCGCTTTTTGGTTCATTCCCCTGACTTCATTACTTCGACTTTATATCAATTACCATACCCGCAGCAACTGTCTGTCCCATATCGCGTACAGCGAACCGTCCGAGCTGCGGTATCTCCTTTACTCGCTCGATGACCAGAGGACGCGTTGGCTTCACCTTTATAATAGCGGCGTCACCCGCTTTTATATAATCTGGATTCTCTTCCAGTGTCGCCCCGGTCCTCGGGTCTAACTTCTTTGTTATCTCCGTTATCGTCGAGGCGACCTGAGCGGTATGGCAATGGAATACGGGCGTGTAGCCGGCAGTGATTGCAGTGGGATGCTGAAGAACCACTATCTGAGCTGTGAACTCGTCAGCAACGGTGGGCGGGGAGTCGGGATGTCCACACACATCACCACGCCTCAGTTCATTCCTGCTTATTCCACGAACGTTCCAGCCGATGTTGTCTCCGGGGAGTGCCTCAGGAATCTCCTCATGGTGCATCTCTATTGATTTCACCTCACCGACCTTACCTGGTGGATTGAAGATGACCTTATCGCCCTTCTTCAACTTCCCTGTCTCTACTCGCCCTACCGGTACGGTACCAACACCGGTTATCGAATATACATCCTGTACCGGGATTCTCAGCGGTAACTGAACGGGCTTCTCCGGCACTTTCATCATGTCCAACGCTTCCAGGAAAGTGGGACCATCGAACCATTTCATCTTGTCACTGGGTTTTGTTATATTCTCACCCTCATAAGCGGAAACGGGTATAAATACCAGATTCTCCTCCTTGTAGCCTACGGTCTTCAGAAGCTCAAGTAGCTGCCCTTTTAGCTCTTTATACCTCGCTTCATCATAGTTCACACGGTCCATCTTGTTTATTGCGACAATTAACTGACCTACTCCAAGCGTCCTTGCGAGAAATACATGCTCCTTCGTTTGCTCCTTTATGCCATCCTTCGCATCCACCACCAGCACCGCTGCATCCGCCTGAGAAGTACCGGTTATCATGTTCTTCACGAAGTCCCTGTGTCCGGGGCAATCAACGATGGTGTAATAATACTTATTGGTATCAAACCTCTGATGTGCGACATCTATGGTGATGCCCCTCTCTCGCTCATCTTTCAACGAATCCATCACCCATGCGAACTCGAATGTCGCTTTCCCCATCGCTTCCGCTTTCTTCCTGTACTCCTCCACTATATGCGGGTCTATTGCTCCTGTATCGGTGAGCAGTCTGCCAAGCAATGTTGACTTACCGTGGTCTATATGCCCTATCATTGCAAGATTCATGTGCTCTTTCTCTACCATTTTCTCTTCTTCTCCTATTTATCCTTCTTTCTTTTATACTAACTATAACTAAATAAAATATCTTATCGAATATTATCTCTCTCCTATATTATAATTCTATATTATAATTTTGTGAGGTCTTCAAACAATAAAGATGAGATTGAAATCCGACTGCATCGTCTGTCTGGTGGAGAGGGCGAAATATGAGTGCGATATGATGTTTAAAGATGACGATGCCAAGATAGCGGCAATGGACGAGATTCTCCGCTTCCTTGTCTCTCATCTGAGCGATAAAGGCAAGGGCAAGGGCAAGGGCAAGGGTAAGGGTAAGGGTAAAGGTAAGAGCAGAACGCCTGCTTTCTTCGGCACAGAGCGCGAGAGGATATTAAAGAGGCGGAGCGGAATAATAGACCCACATGAGCATGTAAAGAGGCAGAGTAATGAAGTGGCGAAAGAGCTGCTCCCCGTTGCTATTGACTACTTCTCTTCACACTATGATGGTATAGAAGCGCTGGTGCGAATTGCTGCTGCTGCAAATTCGATGGAATATGGCGTGCGGGGTTACTCATATAACGATGCGACTTTCAAGGCAGATTTTATGCATGTATTGCGTGAGCGATTGAACTGGGATAGGGATTTGATATTATCAGCGATAAGGGAGCGAGACAGGATTCTGTATTTGACGGACAATGCGGGCGAGGTATTTTTTGACGCTTTTGTGGTGAAGGAACTGAGCGAGATGGGTAAAGAGGTGGTAGTATCGCCGAAGAGTGCTGCGGTCATAAATGATGCCACGGTGAATGACTGGAAGGAAGCGGCTGAGTATGTCGGCGTGGAGGATGTGGAGATGATTCCCAGCGGCGCGAGTATAGGCGTATCACGTGAGGATGCGAGTGCGGAATTCCTTCGTGTATTCAATGATGATGATTATCTGGTGATAGCGAAGGGCATGGGCAACTATGAATCTATATCGGAGTTTGAGACTGAATTCAAGCAGCGGTTGATATATATATTGAGGGCGAAATGCACGCCCGTAGCAGAGAGCATAGGAGTGGAGAGGGGCGAGCTCGTGGCTAAATTAGTTTGAAGTTGAAGTTGAAGTTGAAGTTGAAGGCGGAGAGCGGAGCACGCCCTTCTCTGTGATCACGCCCGCAATCAACTCGAAGGGTGTGAAATCAAATGCAGGATTGTAAACTTTCACTTCCTCAGGGGCTAACTGGACATTCGCACAGTATATCAGTTCACGAGGACTTCTCTGTTCTATCTCCACATCCTTATAGCTCCGCTCAAGGTCGAACGACGAGACAGGTGCAGCCACATAAAATGGTATCCCGTGCGCCTTCGCCACCACCGCGTGCATATACGTTCCTATCTTGTTTATCACACCCTCTTTTACCACCCTGTCGGCACCCACCAGCACCTTATCCACTTTGCACTCTCGCATCACTGCGGCACTCATACTATCGGTGATGAGCGTAACGGGAATTTTATCCTGAATCAGTTCCCATGCAGTCAATCGTGAGCCCTGATTAAGGGGTCTCGTCTCACATGCTATCACTTCTATCCGCTTGCCATGCATTATTGCCGTTCTTATTACACCAAGAGCGGTGCCCCAGTCAACACATGCAAGTCTGCCGGCATTGCAATGCGTAAGTACAACATCACCATCATCAAGAAGCGCACTGCCGTATTCACCTATCTTCTTATTTACTGCTATATCCTCATCAATAATCCGCTTCGCCTCCGCGAGAGCGTATCTTTTCATCTCTTCGGGTGTTTCACCGCGCTTCGCCGCATTGAACGCCCTGTTAACGCCGTAGGAGAGATTAACAGCCGTTGGTCTCGCATTCTCCAGTTGCTTTACCGCTTTCTCTATTTCTATTGCTTCAGCAGCGGCTGCATTCTTGCATGCCAGGACGACGCCGAGTGCACCTGCAACACCGAGAGCGGGAGCGCCACGGACTTTCAACTCCTTTATCGCTCTTATAAGCTCCTCAACTCGCTCACATACCTCTATTTTATACGCCCGCGGCAGTTGCGTCTGGTCTATCAATCGCACTGCCTCACGCTCTTCATCCCATTCAATTGTTCTCATTTCTCATCTTAGTATCACATCAGGGTCAAGAACAACATCAGGTCAGGATAAGATAAGATCAAATAATTATAAGGGGTAAGTGTAAAATAAAAGGAAGCGTAGGGAAGTGAAGCTCCGAACTGTACTTGTGGAACCGAAGAGCGAGGAGAATATAGGTGCAGTGGCGCGTGTATTGAAGAATTTCGGGTTCTATAACCTCTATATGGTGAAGCCACCCGGTATAGGGTCTAAAGCGAGATCTGTCGCCTCACATGCACGTGATTTACTTGCCAGAGCGCGAATAGTGAGTGCAATAGAAGAAGCGGTGGAGGACGCCAGTATTGTTGTAGGCACGACCTCAAAGCGAGGTATATCAAGAAGCAAACAGCTTAGGATGGGGGCTTTAACGCCATACCAGTTAAAAGAGAGGCTAAAGAAAGAGAATAAAGATGGGATTTTAGCACTACTATTTGGCAGGGAGGATATAGGGCTATTGAATGAGGAGTTAAAGCGGTGTGATATGGTTGTTAGCATCCCAACGAGTCAGGATTATCCAGTAATGAACCTCTCACACGCTGTCGCGGTTGTCATATATGAATTGAGGGATATGAATACGGA
>Ga0190306_1000567_pt1 | contig 12099 bp, 10 predicted proteins | sample 48700734_MG_FD_161657 | JGI IMG/M metagenome (GOLD analysis project Ga0190306, IMG submission 161657) | Hydrothermal vent sediment bacterial communities from Southern Trench, Guaymas Basin, Mexico - 4870-07-3-4_MG | ecosystem: Environmental > Aquatic > Marine > Hydrothermal vents > Sediment ...
AAGAGAAAACACGGCATATACATCGACATTGGCAACCGTGTAAGAGACTATGTTGAAGACATTATGGAATGCGTAGCCGAAGGCATTCATGGCGAACTAGAAAAATCTGTTCTAATAGGACCGAGAGGTGTAAGAATAATCAAAAAAAGAGAACCGCTTATCGAAGAAAAGGAAAAAGAAGCAACCCTTTCAAAAACCGCTGAAATCATGAGCGCCCTAGGCCACGAACACCGATTAAAAATATTAAAAGAACTGCTGAGTGGAGGAAAATACATTAACGAACTGCAAGAAAAGCTTTCAGAAATTACAACAAGCACCCTTTCAAGCCATCTCAAAGTACTTGAAGAAGCTGGGCTAGTTGTTCAAGAAAAAGTCAGAGGACGCTACCTAATCACAATGCCTGGAAGAGCAGCATACAAAATGGCGATTAGAACAGCCAAATTTCTCGAAAGAGGGAAAGTGGAATGATATGGCATAAGTATCAAATCGATAACATTGTTCAGAAAGTTTCCCAAGATTTAACCTTATGGCATACAGAAAGGGGACTAGTTAAGATTAGTCGAGACTCTTTAGCTGTCCCGATAAAACAAAATAACCATAAGAAAGGCTATATATTCCATGGAGAAGGTAAACTCGTTTTAGACGCAATCATAGAAACAACAGAAGGAGCTATAGGCAAGCCTATTGAGGAAGAACTTAAGAAACCTTTCTTGATGTTAGGTGATGCAGAGAAAATTAATGGAAATCTAGAGATAGCTAGCAAAGAAGACCTGGCAAAAATGGGATATAAAGATAAGCAAGAAGTAATAAGCAGAGCACAGAAATTATTTGCGCAGTTTTTGGGAAAAAGGGGAATATGCAAAAATCGAGGAGTAATTTTTGCCTTTCCAAATAAAAATGGAAAATTGGATGTGCTTATTGCTAAGGGTTCAAAGATTGTTTATAAAGCTGCTGCAACAGTTTTCATTGCTAACAACGATAATGTAATTTTGAAAACTCCGCAGAAAGTCATCTTGTCAAAGCACAACAAATATTTCGTCATCGCCTAAAAGCGCTATTTCCTTATTTTGTGGTAAATAAAGGCTATAACATCTATCACTATTAATACGACAAGAATAAGTAAGGGGCTTCCAAGGAACTTGTTTGCAAAGGATTCGTCTGCAGCATTGACACTATGTATCAGACTGAATAAAAGGAAAAATAGGTTCAGAACTAACATTGTCCATTTTGCCATCGCCATGTTCTCCAACACTAGGTTATGCTAACGTTTTGTATTTGGAAGTATCTTTTAGCCAGAAACCGCAGTCTTTCAGCATTCCGCCCATTTTTTCCTATGGCTACACCTTTGTCCCGTGGATTAACATTTACAACAGCAATGGTTTTCCCGTCTGGTCTTTCGGTTATGCGAACCTCTCGTACCGCTGCGGGTTTTAAAGCATTTTTAATAAACTGTGCTGGGTTATCTGAATATTCAATTATCTCATGTTTCTTCCCAGTCATCCTTTCCAAGACGCGAATGTTTCTTCCACCCTTGCCTATGGCAACGCCAACCTGTCCCTCATTAACAACAAAGATTACTCGTCCCTGCTCTTCGTCCACAATGCAGTCTTTAACGCTTGCGCCGGTTATACTTTCAAACAAGGCGATATAACGCATTTCTCTGCTCGTAAATTTTATTCCACTCGTCATTCGCTTCCTCCGCTCGACTCTTCCCCTTCAATTTTTTCTGTTAATCTAAGAATTTCAGAATCACCGGGCTCTCTTATACTTAACGCTGAAATTGGGAAAGGTTTTCCACAGATACCAGCCAAATCGAGGGATGTGCCTCTGTAAGTGATTATGGGGACATTAGAAAGTTTGCAGTAATACTCTAGGTCGCTTCTAACGTTTGAGGGACAGTTGGAGGCTAAAATTAGCAGTTTGGCTCTTCCTGTTTTGGCATTATGTATGGCTGATTTTGTTCCAAAAGCCACCTTACCCGTTTTCACCGCTGTAGCAATGGCTTTATCAATGTCAATCATTTACCTTCACCTTTGCCCTCGCTTTTTGACTCTAACGTTGACATAAACAATTCCACAAGTCCTGTGCCGATGGGTATAGACTGTCCAACTATTACGTTTTCGGTTACACCTTCTAAGGGGTCGCTTTCACCTTTTACAGCCGCATCAATAATATTGGGAACAGTTATTTCAAAAGCTGCTCTGGCTAAGACGCTTGACTTTTTACCGCTTATACCATGCCTACCTATCTGCTGCACTCCACCAGTAGAAGTCATCATGTCCGCAACAAGCATCACGTGGCGAACATCCACGTCCAAACCTTGCTCCTCTAAAACTCCCTTAGCCTCGTTGATTAAAGCGTTTCTAGCTGCTTCAATTCCCAAGGTTTTAGCTATTTCATGAACATTGTTCGTAGTGGTTCTTGAAGTGTCAACGCCAGGAACTTCTAAAACTTTTGAAAGATTTGAACCGTCCGTCCTTATAACCCATTCACCTCGTTCTTCAGTGACCAAAACACGTTTTATACCTGGCACTCCGCGAATATGGAAGGATGAAACTTTGCTAAGCAGTTTTCTGATAGCCTCAGCTTTTTCGGGCTTTATATGTATTTTGTTGCCCCTTATTTTTACTGCAGCATTAGGGATTTCTATCTTTTCTTTCAATTCTTTTAGCGTTACTTCTCTGTCTTCCATCATTGTCCTGCTAAGTTCCACGATTATTTCTCCTCGTATGGGGTCTTCGTAGATTTTTTCCGCAAGATTCTCTAATGTTGTGTAAACTATGTTACGGGCAATTTTCACCGCAGATTCTCTGTTTTTTCTATACTTTTCTGTAAGGTATATTGTCATTATGGGCGTAGAGGGCATACGTCTCGCATCAACAATCTCTATCAGTCTAGGCAACCCTAAGGTTACGTTCTGTTCTCTAACCCCTGCATAGTGGAAGGTTCGAAGAGTCATCTGTGTGCCGGGCTCACCTATTGACTGGGCTGCCACTATTCCTACAGCTTCGCCCGGTTCCATTAAAGCCCGCTTGTAATGTTCAATTGTTAATTGGATTACTTTGTCTACGCCGTTTTTAGTAAGTTTTGCCTTAGCTAGACCACGTTTAAGCTCGTTCAAAATTATGGGTGTAAGCTGATTTTTAATCTTTTTCAGTTGTTCCTTAATGTATTCTTTTGATGCTGGTGTGCCTTTCCTTGTAGCTATTTTTATCTGTTCAATAAGCCTTGTTACGTTAACAGCTTTGCCGTGGTCGCTTTTAGCTGGGTCTACACCGTCTTCGCCATATCTGAACTGGATTATGTCTCCTGCTGAGTTTCTTACAGTTCCATCGTATTCCAAGCGGATATGCTCCAAAGCGTTGATCAGTCTTCTCTGCATATAACCGCTCTGTTGAGTTCTGACAGCCGTGTCTACAAGTCCTTCTCTGCCGCCCATTGCGTGGAAGAAGAATTCTATTGCGTCAAGTCCTTTCTGGTAAGATGAGTTTACAAATCCTCGCGCTTTAGGTCGAGGGTCGCCAGATTTAAAGTGGGGTAAGGCGCGACCTAGATATCCCCGCAATATTCTTTTTCCACGAACAGACTGTTGTCCTACACAAGCGCTCATCTGCCCAATATTTAGGCTTGAACCTCTAGCGCCTGACCTTGTCATTACTATGCCAGAGTTTTCCAGGGTAAAGTCTTCGTCTGCTATTTTTCCCGCTTCATCTCGGGCTTTAGCAAGCTCGTTCATCACGTAAATTTCGAAGGATTCTTCAAGAGTTTGACCTGGAAGCCTTGGCAGAGTGCCTTTACGATAGCTTTCTATTAGTTCTTCCACTTTTTTCTGAACTTTTTCCATTGTTCTCTTTATTCTGTTCTCTGCGGTTGGAGAAAGCACAAGTTCATCATAAGAGTATGTGAATCCTCTCATAGTTAAGAAAAGTTTCAGCAATCTCGTTATCTTGTTTAGAAACTCTCGCGCTGCCTTTGATCCATACTCTTTGATTATTCTGTGAAGGAGGCTTTCAGACTGTTCTGCGCCTATGGCGCGTCTATCAATAACGCCGCTTATTAATTCACCATTTTTTACAACTACATAGGCATCATAAGGACACTTTTCCTCTTGACATTTGGCACAGCCTTGGCAAATGTTCGCTTTCAAAACATAGTTCATGTCCTTTGGCAAAAATAGGCTAAAAATTTGCTTGCCAGTCCAGAGAGGCTGCGGCTCTTTGATTTTTGGTTCCGGCAATGGTCCTTCATACTGGGCTGCGATTAACAGTCGGTTAACCTCTTCTTTTGTAAGATAGTTTGTTTTACGCGTGAAAAGGTATGCGGCGGTGATAAAGTCTCGAATGGCGCCGATTATTGGTCCGCCAAATCTGGGTGACAATATTTGGTCTTGAACTTGCATCAGTAGCAGAGCCTCGGTTCGTGCTTCTTCGCTTTGGGGCACGTGGAGGTTCATTTCGTCTCCGTCGAAGTCTGCGTTGTAAGGTGGGCATACGCAAAGATGTAAACGGAAAGTTTTGTATGGCAGAACTCGCACGTAATGTGCCATAATGGACATGCGGTGGAGAGAAGGTTGACGGTTGAATATGGCTATATCTCCGTTTCTAAGATGTCTTTCCACAATAAAGCCTGGCTCTAAAGACTCCGCAATTTTTTCTCTGTCCACAACAAACTCAAGCCTTACACGCTTACCATCTGGTCTAATAATGTAAAGTGCACCCGGATACACATCTGGACCGTTTTTAACAAGTTTTCGCATCTCCTCTAGATTCCACTCTGTAACTTTTTCTGGAACAGAAAGGCGCATGGCAACTTGGAGCGGCACACCCACCTCGTTTATATCCAAGTTTGGGTCTGGAGAAATTACGGTTCGAGCTGAAAAGTCAACTCTTTTTCCTGAAAGGTTGCTTCTAAATCTTCCCTCTTTTCCCTTTAGTCTTTGTGAAATTGTTTTTAGAGCTCTTCCTGAGCGGTGTCTGGCTGGAGGTATTCCTGAAGCTTCGTTGTTGAAGTATGTTGTCACATGGTACTGGAGAAGTTCTGAGAGGTCTTGGATTATGAGTGTGGGTGCTCCAGCGTCCATGTTCTCTTTAAGTCTTTGGTTAATGCGGATTATGTCTACCAGTTTGTGAGTTAGATCGTCTTCTGAGCGGATACCAGATTCTAACGTGATTGAAGGGCGGACATAGACGGGAGGAACGGGCAAAACCTGGAGAACCATCCATTCTGGACGTGCAAATTTTGGATTAAAACCAAACAGTTCAAGGTCTTCATCTGGTATACGCTCCAACCTTTCTCTAACCATGCTGGGTGTAAGAGGCTCTGAACCGCTTTCAGGTATTTGCTCGCTAAACTTTGTGGGTTTTTCAAAAACTATTTTATATTGGATCGTTCCGCAGTGGGGGCACTGTTTGACTCTTGCTTCTTGAACAACCGACTTGAAAAGCTCATTGGGAACTGTGCCGAAAAGCTGACGAGCTCTATTTATTTTTTTCTGAACTCTTTCGATTGCTTCGTCAGATAGAAGTATGCGACCACAGTTCCTGCACGTAGCTCTCAAAAGGTCGTATATTATCTTTGTAAATTCGATGTGTATTATTGGAACTGCGAGCTCAATGTGGCCAAAGTGTCCTGGACAGCGAAGGGCGGTGTTCCCGCAGGTTTTGCATCTCTGTCTTGGCTCTAACGTTCCGAGTCTGCCGTCCATTAGTCCAGCTGTTATTGGGGCGCCGTCTTCATCGTACGTGTCGGGTGTTTGAATTTCTACAACTGAAAGTTTACGAATTTCTTGAGGTGAGAATAATCCGAAGCTTATTTCATCGACAACTTTGTGAACCGCTTCTGCTACTGCCATTTTATGCCTTCTCCTTAAGCTTTAATTTCGGTGATATACAAAGGCTCATCAACTCTTGCAGAAGAAGTTTAAACGCGTAAGAAACTATAACTGGGGAAACTTTCGCTTTTTCCTCGCAGATGTTACAAACGTATTTTCTTTGCCTCATATCATAGTAGGCTATGTGACCGCAGTTTTCACAAACATACAAAGTGTACTTGTCCGACTCTTCTAGTAGCCTATCTTGAAGAAGCATTGCTGCGCCATGCCCGATCAAGCAGTCGCGTTCCATTTCTCCAAATCTTAACCCTCCGCCCCTAGCCCTTCCCTCTGTAGGTTGCCGTGTGAGCATTTGCACTTGTCCCCTTGCCCGTGCATGTATCTTGTCTGAAACCATGTGATGCAGCTTTTGATAATAGACAACTCCAACAAAGACGTCTGCAACAAGTTTTTCGCCTGTTACACCGTTGTAGAAGACTTCGCCTCCAGTGTGGCTGAACCCAAGCTTGATTAGAGCTTTTCTGAGTTCTTCGGGCTTGTCGTTTGAGAAGGGTGTTCCGTCGATAAGCTCTCCCTGCATGGAGGCTACTTTTCCAGCTATGGATTCGACAAACTGTCCAATGGTCATTCTTGACGGTATAGCATGCGGGTTTATTATTATGTCTGGAACTATGCCGTCTTCTGTGAAGGGCATGTCTTCTTGCGGAACAATTAAGCCTATTACGCCTTTTTGCCCGTGACGAGAAGCAAACTTATCACCTAATTCGGGAATCCGCTGGTCTCGAACCCTAACTTTTACAAGTTTGCTTCCTTCCCCTGATTCTGTTATAAAAATTGCATCGACAGTGCCCGTTTCTGAAGGCCGCATATCCACAGAAGTATCCCGCATTGAAGGACCTTTCACCTCAAACTCTTTGTATTCTTCAAGGAAGCGTGGCGGGCTTATTCGCCCTATTAACACGTCGCCTCCTGAAACATTGGCTTCTAGGCTTATGATGCCATCTGGTTCTAAAAGCCTATAATATTGTTCTCCTCTATATCCGCGTATTCCAGGCTCAGGCAATGTGAATTTGTCTTTTAATCCACCTAAGTATTGGCGGCATTCTCCCTCGTATATCCTGTAGAATGTTGAGCGGCCTAATCCTCTTTCTATTGAGGCTTTATTGAAGATTAAGGCGTCTTCCATGTTGTAGCCTTCATAAGAAAGCACGGCAACAACACAGTTTTGTCCTGAAGGACGCAATTTATATCCCATCATATCCATTAACGCTGTTTCAACCATGGGTATCTGCGGATAATGTAGAATATGGGATCTTGAGTCGACGCGTTGGTGGAAGTTGGTGGCATAAACTCCTAAAGCTTGTTTTGCCATTGCTGCTTGATAGGAGTTGCGGGGTGACTGGTTATGTTCTGCGTATGGTATCGTGGACGCGCAGATTCCAAGAATCATGTATGCGGCAAGTTCTAAGTGTGTGTGTTCTGGCGTTAGTTCTTCTTGGTTTAGTGCGACGTAAGCGTTTTCTTCTTCTTCAGCATCTAAATATTCGACAATGCCGTTTTTAACAAGGTCTTCCCATGACCATTCGCCCGATTCTATCTTTTCTACATGCTCTTTTTGAAGTCTTGGAACGCCTTTATCAACAATTATTAGGGGACGTCTAACTCTTCCCTCATCGCAGTTAACATATATTTCGTCTCTTTCGCCATGGATTTTGGAGAAGTAGGCTATGTTTACTTCTGTGGAGATTTCTCCAGTTCTTCTTCTTTCTCGAAATTCTTTGGTAAGCTTTTCCGCATCAGTGCAGTATCCGATGATGTTTCCGTTCACGAAAACTTTGGCTCCAGAAAGCCTTAAGGTCTCGTTGGCTTCGTATATTGGGACTACGCCCATGTCATAAAGCACTTGTCTAATTTTTTCGGGATTTACACCCACAGAGGTGGAAGCTGACAACGCCAAATTTTTAACTAATCCACAGTTGGAGCCTTCCGGCGTCTCGTTTGGACATAGTCTTCCCCAATGGGTTGCATGCAAATCTCTGGCTTCAAAGTTTGGTTGACTTCTACTTAAAGGTGATTGGAGTCGGCGAAGATGGCTTAAAGTAGATATATAATTTGTTCTGTCTAGAAGCTGGGTTACACCAACCCGTCCTCTGCCCCAGTTTCCAGTGGCAAGGGAATGTTGAAATCTTTCTGTTATTATTCCAGGGCGGACTGCCGCTGAAACCGTTATTATGGGGCCTTTCACGCCTATGCGTTCAAGCTGATATTTTATGTCTCTGACAAGGTTTCTGAAGGCTACTCGGAAAAGGTCTGCGAGAAGGGGACCTGCAAGTCTTAACCTTTTGTTTTTGAAATGGTCTTTGTCGTCAGGTTTTCTTCTTCCTAGGCTAAGTTCGATTACTCTGCAAGCCATTTCGCCTAGAAATATGGCTTTTTCTCTTCTGGTTTCGCTTGTTCTACCTATATGGGGTAAAAAGTTCTTGTCAATTACGCTCTCTGCTTTTTGTATACGATATTCTTCAACTTGTCCGTGAGCTACACGGTTTCCGATAAATAATACTGCATCTTTAACAGTGTCTACACCCACAGCCTTTTCAAATGAAGGTTCCAGTTTACTTTGAATTTCTTTTTCTGCAGAAACAGCTTCAGCTATTTCTCTATCCGACTCCAGTCCTAAAGCCCGCATAATAACAATGAATGGAACTTCTGTAGGCACTCCGGGCATGGAAACATAAAGAGCACCATCCGACTTCATTTTTAACTCTATTCTAGCTCTAAAACCAACAGTTGTGGAGAAAAGTTTAGCTTGATAAACCGGTGTGGCTCCCTTCTCGTTCACATCCACTATTATGCGGTTTGGAGCCAAGTCTTCCATAGCCACTATAACGCGTTCTGAACCATTAACTATGAAGTAGCCGCCTGGGTCATCCGGGTCTTCGCCGCAAGCTATTAGCTCTTCACGAGAAAGCTGAGACAAGAAGCAGAGTTTTGACTTCAACATTACAGGAATATTTCCAATGAATACTAGCTCCGTGTCTTGCTCTCTGCCATCTATTATGGGCGTCATTTCCAGAGCTATGGGCGCTGCATAGGTTAAGTTTCGAAGCCTAGCTTCCATGGGATAAATTTCATGTTTCGTACCGTCAACTTCTGTCACATAAGGGCCGGTTATCCTAGTTTGAGGGTCTATTATCCAGACCTGTCCAAGCTTCACTTTGTAAGGACTTTCAGGGACATCTATAGATATCTCGCCTACCTCATCTATAACTTCCTGTATGCCGTGGTCTATAAACTCGTTGTAAGAATCAAGATGCTGACGCACTAAGCCTTTCTCTTGGAAAAAGGCTTTTAGTAAAAGGTTTATATCTTCTTTTGAGATTTCAGACACTTCTAACCTCTCCGAAAATTTTCGCGTTTAAATTTAAATTATGGAACATGTTTGGTGGGGAATTTTTCAAACTTTAGATTTCCTCCCGCTGTTGGATCATCCGACTTAAAAATGGTCTCCAACATTCTTAAAGAGCTAAAACACGTAAACTGCAACGCTTACTAATAAACTTTATTGTGTAGTTTTGGAATATTATTGCAAAGTTTTTGTTTGCCTGTGTTTCACTTCCTTTTCTGGAAGTAGACTATTCCGTCTTTTCAATCTTTTCTCATTCCATTTCTTTCAGCAGTTTGACTTTTATTTCTTTAAAGCATAAGCCTAATAATAGGAAGAATACAGGAAAAATTTAAGCTGGAAAGCCTAAAACGTCGAAATTTTCACATATAACTATATTAAGTTAAAACTATTGGAAAACTGAGTAATAGAAACAAAATGGACGCAGTGGAGAAATGAATAAAGTACCTTTAATAATTGTTAGAATCCCTAAGAGAATTGCAAAACAGTGGATATTGAAGCATGAGAAGGATGGTCTTGACGAATACAACATCTCCATTTTCTTGAAGCTTCAATACGAGTTGGGAAATTATGATTTGACACCTGAGGGTTTGCTCTTGTTTACTATGCGTTTTCAGAAGCGTGGCGGGCGCATGCAGAGCAATTATGAAGGAGAATATTATGCAAAAGCTTGTTGAAGCAAGAATAGAAGTTGACGAGAAGATTACTGGCGGCGAAAGGCTACCGGAGGTTATGACCCTTTACGCTGTTGATTCGGAACATTTTGTGATAACGGCTAACCCGATAAAAAGCCTTGAGGACAAAGCACTCACAAAAATGCAGGTTAAAGTGGTCAGCGAACAAAACAGGCATGTCATAATGCTTCCTTTGAAAATTTTTAATTTTTATCATCTTGACGAAAACGACTATACAATCATGACTTCAGAAAAAGATCCCAAAACAATTATAATCGCGATTTAAGAGTGTTAACTGAAAGTCTTTATCGATTTTACTGTCTGCTTATTGTGTGTGCACGTTTTCGCTTGGTAAATGCCTCTCTTTTTTAAGGAACCGTTTTCTTCTTTGTAGATGATGACGATAAGTCTTTTCTTAAAATTGATTGGACTTCCACGGAATGTGAAGAGAAGTATAAGCCTAATAACAGAAAGAGTGTATGGAAAATTTATCAATTATTGGGCTTTTTCAGCTTCAATAGTGACTAGCCCCCTCTCTCTAGATTTTTCAGTTTTAACAGATGCTCTCAAATGTCGGTAGGTTTAAATTATTATTTTTCAATTTGAAACATTGGGCGGCGGTAGCCAAGCCAGGTCAAAGGCGGAGGACTCAAGATCGGGTGTTGGCTTATTAAGCCCCTATGAGCCATCCTCTCCCGTAGGGGTTCGCCGGTTCGAATCCGGCCCGCCGCATCATGTTTTGTATTTTAGTTGTACGGGTGGTCGGGAAGGTTTATTAATACTTGCGATTTAATAAACGCTTGTGGTGCAGGAAATGAGAAAAAGAAAAAAGGTTTATGCAAAAAAGAAGGCTGATGATTTGAAACTTGAAATCATAGTTGATTTTTCACCCTACGAAAATTTGATTCGCAGCAAAATTGTTTAGTATGAGTTTTCTTTAAACTTTTAAGCCAGTACTCTTTTTTATAGGCATTCTCAAAGGAGAGCTAGAAGTGATTAGCAAAAACTTGGTTGGCAGATGCGGATTGTATTGCGGTGCTTGCGGGATTTATAGAGCCTACAAGGACGACGGAGAACTTTTAGAAAACCTTGCAAAAAGTTTCAAATGCCCACCAGAAAAAGTTCGCTGCGAAGGATGCATGGCTTTAACTCCAGAATGTTGGGGATACGACTGCAAAATTGTCAAGTGTTTAAGGGCTAAAGGATTGGATTTCTGCTACCAGTGCAGCGAATATGAAAAAGGGTCGTGCGAAAAATTTGAGAACTTAGCGAAATCTTACTTAGAAGATTGTGGAGTTGACTTAAGGGCGAACCTTGAAAGAATTAGGAAAGGCGAAACTGAAGAGTGGCTTTTGGAAAGCCAAGAAAAATACAAATGCCCTTCATGTGGAAACCCCTTACCAGTTTACGGGACAAGAGGAAAATGTTACCATTGTGGAGCAAAGCTTTCTAAAACACCTTAAAGGATTACAAGTTGAGAAAGCCCAAAATTCCACCAGCCCTAGTTCTCTTTTTTCTTGCACCCGCCATAGGCGAGTTGCTTTCCGGCTCTTCTCCACCCCTAGAGTTTTTTAATCCTTTAACTTTGTTGTTCCTTGCTTCTTTGTATGGCGGCGGCGCAATTGTGGTGCGCGAACTGAAAGTTCGATGGAAAAAGGATTTTAGAACTGTTCTTTTGTTGGGTGCAGCGTATGGAATTTTGGAGGAAGGCTTGCTTGTTAAAAGCTTTTTTGATCCGTATTGGATGGATTTGGGGATTTTAGGGGTTTATGGTAGATGGTTAGAAGTGAACTGGGTTTGGACTGAAATGCTTATCATTTACCACGCTGTTTTCAGTATAAGTATACCCATAATTCTTGTGGAACTTGCCTATCCCGAAAGAAAGTTCGAAAGTTGGGTTGGCGGAAAAGCTTTAAAATTTTTCATAGCAGTGTTAGCTGTTGACACCGCCATCGGATTCTTCTTTTTAACAAACTATTTTCCGCCTCCACTACATTATTTAATGGCCATAGTAGCCATGAGCCTTTTCGTATTTGCGGCTTACAAACTTCCAGCTAAAAGAGAACAGAACAACAAGAAAATTGGAAACGCTAGACTTTTGTTTGCAGTTGGTTTGGCAGGAAGCACAATTTTTTTCCTGCTGTTTTGGTCTGGCCCTAACGTTATTAGTAGTCCAATTGTTTTAATGATTC
>Ga0190306_1000569_pt1 | contig 12071 bp, 11 predicted proteins | sample 48700734_MG_FD_161657 | JGI IMG/M metagenome (GOLD analysis project Ga0190306, IMG submission 161657) | Hydrothermal vent sediment bacterial communities from Southern Trench, Guaymas Basin, Mexico - 4870-07-3-4_MG | ecosystem: Environmental > Aquatic > Marine > Hydrothermal vents > Sediment ...
AGAGCCGCACTTTTTGGTCAGTTGAACAAGTCCGGGCCTATCGGGATCAGCGCCTACGTGCCTTCATCCAGCACTGTGCCCGTACCGTGCCCTTCTATCGGCGACGGTTTCAGGAATGTGGCATCTCTCCTGACGATATCCAGACCCTTGAGGATTTGCAGCGCCTGCCCATCCTCACCAAAGAAAAGGTACAGGACCATTATCCTGAGCTGGTCTCTGAGGCGGTGCCTAAGCAACAGCAGATCATCACTCACACCAGCGGCACCACCGGGTGGGTTGCGGTTCTGAAAAGTGGACCGCCTGAGAGAAGTGGAGGTTGATTCTCGATGAAACATTGGCAAGAGGTAATCTATTACAACAGCCCTCCCCTTATGCAAAGTTTGCTGATCACCGCTGATCGCTATCTCCGACGGCCTGTAGAGTATGGGCCAGTATTCCGAGAATATAGGGCGCGACTGGAGGAGATGCAGTGGTGGTCGCGTGATGAATTAGAAGCATGGCAATTGGAGCGATTGCAGAAACTCGTTGCACATGCGTATGAAAATGTGCCAGCGTACCGACGACTCTATGACGAAGCCGGAGTAAAACCCACTGATATCCGCACTCTGACTGACCTTGCCAAATTGCCCACTGTCACCAAGCAGCAGATTCGAGCTAATCCCAGCGCATTTATGGCGCGTAACGCCAAGCGATTTAAACCTATTGAACTGAATACCAGCGGTACTACGGGGACACCTTTCCAGTTTTATTCAGATCGTGCGACTGAGTCCATTGAATGGGCCTTTTTTTGGCGGCACAAGAGTTGGGGTGGGGCTAGGTTGTGGGAACCCATGATCAGTATGGGGGGTAAGATTGTGGTGCCATTATCTCAGAAGCGACCACCCTTTTGGCGTTTCAACTGGGCTGAAGGCATAATGTGGCTCTCCACTTTTCATATGACCCCTGAGAATCTCGACCTCTATATCGAGCAGGTGCGTAAGTCTGGCATTCAATTCCTTCGTGGCTATCCTTCAAACCTCTACATCTTTGCCCAACACCTTGCCAAACGCAACGTCAAATTGCCGATGAAGGCAGTTTTCTCTGGATCGGAACCGCTGTTTGATTACGTACGAGAGTTAATAGAGGACCGTTTTTGTTGCAAGGTCTTTGACTGGTATGGTGTGTCGGAGCGGGTTGTTACAGCAAGTCAATGTGAGAGGCATGAAGGTTATCACGTTCACATGGAGAACTGCATTGTCGAAATCTTACAGGGTGAGGAGCCCGTAGGCCCTGGTCAATTAGGGGAAGTGGTCGGAACCTGTCTAAGCAATTATGCCATGCCGTTTATACGCTATCGCACTGGTGATATGAGTGCATGGTGCTCGGAAGCGTGTTCATGTGGCCGGGGGCTTGCGACTATCGAGCAGGTGCAAACCAAGTGGGAGGATATCTTGACCACTGCAGATGGGCGCTTTATCTCGCCCTCCGCGCTGACCCACCCTTTCAAACCGATCAAAGGCATTGAGAAGTCCCAGATCATTCAGGAAGAACCCGATTACATTGTCATCAAGGTGGTTGCCAATTCATTGTTTGACTCTATACAACGCGACTTGTTAATACGTGGTCTTCAAGAGCGCCTGGGTACTGAAACACGGATTGACATCATGTTAGTAAATGACATCCCTAAAGAGCCTTCAGGTAAGTACCGGTGGGTGATTTCGAAGGTGCCGTTTGAGTTTAACCGCTTGTTGAAGCTCCAGCGGGAGCAGGGTAGCGTGAGGGGAGCAGCAATGTGAAACAAGTCCTCCAGAACCTCAAAACCGGCACTGTCGAACTCGCCGATGTGTCCATACCGCTATGCCAGCCGGGCCACCTGCTCATCGCCACGCGCTGCAGCCTGATCTCCGTGGGCACCGAGCGCATGGTTATAGAGTTCGCGAGAAAGAACTTGTTGGAAAAGGCCCGCGCTCGTCCAGACCTGGTGCGGCAGGTACTGGACAAAGCTCAACGGGAAGGCATGCTCACCACCCTGGAATCCGTGCGCAGCCGCCTGGATCAGCCTCTAGCCCTGGGTTACAGCAGCGCCGGCACCGTCATCGCCGTGGGCGAAGGCGTGACCGACATCCATGTCGGCGACCGTGTGGCCTGCGCTGGCGGCGGCTACGCCGTTCACGCCGAAGTAGTCAGCGTGCCCAATAACCTGGTGGTGAAACTGCCGAACAGCGTGGACTTTGAGTCGGCCGCCTTTACTACCCTTGGCGCCATCGCCCTCCACGGCCTGCGCCTGGCCGAACCGCAACTGGGCGAGACCGTCGCCGTCATCGGCCTGGGCCTGGTCGGGCTCCTCACTGTCCAACTGGCCAAAGCCGCCGGCTGCCGCGTCCTGGGCATGGACCCCAACCCGGACCGCTGCCGCTTGGCCGAACAACTCGGCTGCGATGCCACCGCTACCAGCAGTTCGCAATTCGCATCTCGCGTCTCGCAATTCACCGATGGTCATGGTGCCGACAAAGTGATCATCTGCGCTGCCACCCCCAGCAATGAGCCCGTCGAGCTCGCTGGACGCATCGCCCGCGACCGGGCCACCGTGGTCGCCGTCGGCGCGGTGGGGATGGAGATCCCCCGCAAACTCTACTACGAGAAAGAGCTCACCTTCCGCGTCTCCCGCTCCTACGGCCCCGGTCGTTACGATCCGGAGTACGAAGAGAAAGGCCACGACTACCCCATCGGCTACGTCCGCTGGACCGAGAACCGCAACATGCAGGCCTTCCTCCAGCTCCTGGCCGAGGGCAAGGTGAACGTCAAACCTCTTATCATCCATCGCTTCCCAATCGAAGAAGCTCCCAAAGCCTACGACCTTATCACCGGCAAAACTGGCGAACCCTTCCTCGGCGTCCTCATTACCTATCCCGATCAGCCCGACCTGAGCCGCAAAATCGTCTTAAATCAGCACCAAGTATCACGCATCACGCATCACGCATCACGTTCTGGCATTGACCGTGTAACGATTGGCTTACTCGGCGCGGGTAACTTTGCTGTCACGACTCTCCTCCCGAACATGAAAAAGGTCCCCGGCATCGAATTCATCGGCGTCTGCACCGCCACCGGCCTCAGCGCCCGCCATGCAGGCGACAAATTCGGCTTCCGCTACTGCACCACCGACGAAAACCAAATTCTCAACGACCCCGACATCAACACCGTCGTCATCGCCACCCGCCACCACCTCCACGCCCGCCAGGTCATCGCCGCCCTTAACGCCGGGAAGCACGTTTTCTGCGAGAAACCCTTGGCACTTAATGAGGACGAACTCAGGGATATCGTAAAAGCCTATCAACAAGCCAATCGGCGAATCAGCGAATCAGCGAATGCCCAAATCCGAAATCCGAAATCCGAAATCCGAAATCTGATGGTGGGCTTCAACCGCCGCTTCGCCCCCATGGCCCGCCAACTCAAAGCCTTCCTGGCCGACGTCCACGAGCCCCTGGTCATGCACTACCGGGTTAACGCCGGCTACATCCCGCCCGACCACTGGGTGCAGGATCCGGAACAGGGCGGGGGGCGCATCATCGGCGAGGTCTGCCACTTCGTGGACTTCCTGACCTTTCTGGCCGATGCCCTGCCCGTGCGGGTCCACGCCCGGGCGCTACCTAACGATGGCCGCTACCGGGACGACAATGTGGTCATCACCCTGGAGTTCGCCGACGGCTCCCTGGGCACCATCACCTACGTGGCCAATGGCGACAAGGCCTTCCCCAAGGAGCGGGTGGAGGTCTTCGGCGGCGGCTGTGTGGCCACGCTGGACGACTTCCGTCGCCTGGAGCTGGTGCGCGGCGGGCGCCGGAAGGTGGTCAGGTCTCGCCTCCGCCGGGACAAGGGGCATCGGGGCGAGTGGGAGGCCTTTGTTCAGGCGTTGCGCGAAGGCGGCCCGGCGCCGATTCCCTTTGAGGAGATTGTGGCTACGACGTTGACCACGTTTGCCGTTGTTGACTCTCTCAGGCGAGGGAAGTTGGTGGCTGTAGAGTTAGATCTAACTTGCCATTGTTAGATTACGTCACAGATAAGCCCTAACCTTGCCCCCCTAACCGCCCAACTTCGCCCCCTAAATCCCCCAAGTTGAGGGGACTTGACCTTGCTCCCCCCCAGCATTGGGGGGCGGGGGGGTAGAATTGGGGGGTCGGGGGGCTAAGTGAACTCACCATGAATCCAAGAAACAAGACCACACCCCGTATTCGCGGCACGACGCCAGAAATCGAAGCTGCGGCTCGGCGCTTGCGTCGTAATAAGACACCGGCGGAACAGAAACTGTGGGAGGCCCTCAAAGGCAAGAAATTGGGTGGTCTCAAGTTCCGGGCGCAGCACCCGGTCGGTCCATTCATCCTCGACTTTTACTGCCCGGCCCGCAAGCTGGTGGTCGAGCTGGACGGCGAGGTGCACGAGAAGCAAGCGGACTACGACGAATCCCGGACACAGCAATTAGAGAACTACGGCTATCGCGTCATCCGCTTCCGCAACGAAGAGGTGCTGGACGACCTACCCTCCGTGTTCGAGCGGATTCTGCAGGCTGCGCAGAGTTCGCCCTCCTAACTCGCCAACCTTGCCCCCTAAATCCCCCCAACCTTGGGGGGACTTGACCTTGCTCCCCCCAGCATTGGGGGACTGAGGGGGGGCCATTCCCCAGAATTGGGGGGGCGGGGGGCCATCCCCCAGCATTGGGGGGCCGGGGGCAAGGGCCTAGGCGCAGCTAATTTCTGCTTCCTCCGAATAACCATGCACATTCTGCACGTGGCCGGGGCGCGGCCCAACTTCATCAAGGTTGCGCCGGTGATGGCGGCGTTGGCTCAGCGTAACATCCGCCAGACGTTGGTGCACACCGGCCAGCACTACGACGCCAACATGTCGGAGATTTTCTTCCGGCAACTGGGCATTCCCGAGCCGGACGTCAATCTGGGAGTGGGCTCTGGCAGCCACGCTCGGCAGACGGCCGAGATCATGATCCGCATCGAGCCCGTTTTGCTGGAACACAAGCCGGACCTGGTCCTGGTCTACGGCGATGTCAACTCCACCGTGGCGGCAGCGTTGGTCTGTGCCAAGCTGCTGATCCCGGTCGGCCATGTGGAAGCCGGCCTGCGCTCCTTCGACCGCACCATGCCCGAGGAGATCAACCGCCTCCTCACCGATCAGATCGCTGATCTGCTGTTCACGCCCTCGGACGATGGCGATGAGAACCTGTTGCGCGAAGGGGTAGCGCCGGAGAAGATCCACCGGGTGGGCAATGTCATGATTGATACCCTGGTGCGGTTGCTGCCTATGGCTCAGAGGAGCGGAATCTTAAACGACCTCGGACTTCGGCCTCAGAACTACGGACTTATCACCCTGCATCGCCCGTCAAATGTGGACAGGCTAGCCAAACTGCACGAGATCATGACCGCGCTCGCTGATATCAGCCGGGAAATCCCTCTCGTCTTTCCCGTCCATCCCCGCACCCGCCAACGGCTACAGGACCTGAGGTTCGAGTCGCGGGATTCGAGATTGCGCCTTATCGAACCCCTGGGCTACCTTGACTTCATCGCACTACAACATCAGGCTACCCTGGTGATCACCGACTCAGGTGGCATCCAGGAAGAGACCACCTATCTGGGGGTGCCGTGCCTGACCGTGCGAAAGAACACCGAAAGGCCAGTGACGGTCACCCTGGGCACCAACACTCTGGTCGGGGAGGATATGGACCGGCTGCGGGACGAGGTCAGGCGGATCCTGGCCGGCGATGGCAAGCAGGGGCAGGTTCCACCACTGTGGGATGGTCACGCCGCCGAGCGTATCGCCAAAGCGATCGTGAGATGGTCCCGATCGTGACGATCCGGTATTGTGCGCTATATTGAATTCTCAGCGTTCTCCGCACTGTGATAAACCTATGCCTTCCCTGAACTACTACCGCCGCATCTTCGCCGCTTACCTGACGCCTCGGAAGAGCCACCTGACCTTCTGGCACGAGGTGCCGGAGATCAACGAGCACTTTCGTCCTGGAGAGTTGGGCGAGTACTACATGCCCTTCACCGCCAAGGCGGACTACCCAGGCCAGTACGATGACAACGGCATCCCGCTTTTGAATTATCACGGCAAAGTGGGGCTTCAGTACAACCCCATCGCCATCGCCCAGTACGGCCTGGGCAACTACAACCTCTTCTGCCGCACCGGAGACCCGGCGCGCCGCCGCAAGTTCCTGGCCGTGGCCGACTGGCTGGTGGCCAACCTGGAGCAGAACCCCGCCGGCCTGTGGGTCTGGAACCACCACTTCGACTGGGAGTACCGCACGCCCCTCAAGGCTCCCTGGTATTCGGCCCTCGCCCAGGGGCAGGGCATCTCTCTCTTGGTGCGCGCCCATCAGGAGACGGGCAACGCGGCCTATCTGGAAGCGGCGCAATGCGCCTTCGAAACCTTCCTGAAGACCACCGACGAGGGCGGGGTCACCTACGTAGATGAGGAGGGCTACACCTGGTTCGAGGAGACCATCGTGGTCCCCCCAACCCATATCCTGAACGGCTTCATCTGGGCTGCGTGGGGCGTGTACGATTACCACCTCTACACAGAGGATCAAGAGGCTAGACGCCTCTTTGCCGAGGCCGTGCGCACCCTCAGGGACAACCTGCACCGCTTCGACGCCGGCTTCTGGTCTCTCTACGAGCAGTCGGGCACCCGCATGAAAATGCTGGCCAGCCCCTTCTACCACCACCTGCACATCGTCCAACTGCAAGTCATGCACCGCCTCACCGGCGAACCCATCTTCGCCGACTACGCCCGCCGGTGGGAGGCGTATCGGCGAAACCCGGTGAAGCGCACCCTGGCCCTGGCATATAAGATAGCGTTCAAGTTACTGTATTATTGATTCGTCGCAGGAAATGCATATCCTACTCATTCACCAAGCATTTATGACCGGCCAGGAGGCCGGCGGCACCCGTCATTACGAGCTGGCCCGACATCTGGTAAAACACGGTTATCGTGTGACCATCATCGGCAGCACCGTGAGCTACCTGACCGGACAGCTTTTGCCCTCCGCTCGTGGCCACTGGGTGGTTCGCGAGCACTTGGACGGCATTGAAGTCCAGCGCACCTGGACCTACGCCGGCCTGCATCGCAGCTTCTTCACCCGCGTCCTGAGCTTCCTGAGCTTCATGCTCTCGTCCTTCATGGCTGCCCTGCTGGTCAGAAATGTGGACATCGTGTGGGGCACCAATCCCCCCATCTTCCAGGCGGTGACTGCCTACTTGGTAGCCCGCCTGAAACGTGTCCCTTTCGTCTTCGAGGTGCGTGACCTCTGGCCGGACTTCGCCATCGAAACCGGCGTCCTGCGCAACCCACTGCTCATCTGGCTAGCTCGCCGGCTGGAGCGCTTCCTTTACCATCACGCCGACCGTCTCATCGTCAACTCCCCCGGTTTCATCCCTCACCTGTGCCGCTGTGGCGTGCCTGAGGACAAGATAGATTTGGTACCCAATGGTGTCGAGGTGAGCATGTTTAACCCAACTGACCGGGGTAAGGCGATCCGGCAGGAATTGGGGCTCGAAGACAAATTCATTGCCCTTTACGCCGGCGCCCACGGCCTGGCCAACGACCTGGAAACCGTCCTGCTGGCTGCCAAGCGCTTAGAAAACCATCCCGACATCGTCTTTGTCCTGGTGGGCGACGGCAAGGAGCGCCCCAACCTGATCCGCCGAGCCGAGGATCTAGGGCTTTCCAACGTGCGCTTTGTTCCGGCTCAGCCGAAGGCCCGCATGCCGCAGTTTCTAGCTGCTGCCGACGTTTGCATCGCCATCCTGCAGCCCATCCCCATGTTCACCACCACTTACCCCAACAAAGTTTTCGACTATATGGCCGCTGGCCGGCCCACGGTGCTGGCCATTGACGGTGTCATCCGAGAGATAATCGAAGCCGCCGACGGAGGCACTTTCGTTCGGCCCGGAGACCCTGAAGCCCTGGCCGAGGCGGTGCTGGCGTATTACCAGAACCCCGACCTGCGCCGCCGACACGGCCACAACGCCCGCTCCTACGTCGCCACCCACTTCGACCGCCAGGAGCAGGCACTGAAGTTACAAGCAACATTTGAACGAGCACATCTAGAGAGGAGGACGAATCGGCGAATTGCTCTAACCCTCAAACGCACGTTCGACATCGTCGTCTCCCTCACGGGGCTGATCCTGCTTTCCCCCCTCATGGCCCTCATCGCTCTGGCCATCTGCCTCACCATGGGCCGGCCCGTTTTCTTCCGCCAGCCCCGCCTGGGCTATCAGGGGCGGCCCTTTGTGCTGTACAAGTTCCGCACCATGACCGACGAACGGGATGAGCGGGGCAACCTGTTGCCTGACGAACAGCGACTGACTCGCCTGGGCCGCTTCTTGCGTAACCTCACCCTGGACGAGTTGCCTGAACTGATCAACGTGCTCAAGGGCGAGATGAGCCTGGTGGGGCCACGGCCGCTGCTGGTGGAGTACCGCGACCTCTACACGCCGGAGCAGTGGCGGCGGCACGAGATGCCGCCGGGCATGGCCGGGCCGGTGCTGGCCAGCGGTCGCAACATCCTCTCCTGGGAGGAGAAGTTCGCCCTGGATGTGTGGTACGTGGACAACTGGTCGCTGGGGCTGGATTTCAAGATCCTGGCTCGCACTGCCCTCAAAGTGCTCAAGCGCGAAGGGGTAAGCGCTGAGGGTTATGTAACGATGCCGAGATTCTCGGGAACAAAGGCCGGTCTCCGGATAGAAGAATAGAAAATGGGAGATGGGCGGGAAAAACAGCCGGGACCTGTGCACACATGAACTATAGGAGGAGCCTCCTTTTCGCCATAGCCCTTCTGCTGGGTGGATTGCTGGCGCTGGGCGGGTTTGTACTCACAGTGGGCCATTTCCTGACGGCCGTTGACACCTTCTCACAGGCAGATGCCATCGTGGTCTTGGGTGGCGAGAGCAGCAATTTCTTCCGCATCCAACACGCTGTGGACCTCTTCAACGAACATTACGCGCCTCTGGTTGTTTTCAGCGGTGGTACGCTGGCAGATGCCGGCCTAGCCTGCTCGTCGGCCCAACTGTCACTGGAAGCCGCTCAAAAGTTGGGGCTGCCAAGCAATGCAGTCGTCATCGCCGACGGCGCCCAAAGCACCTATGATGAGGCGGTGAACATACACCGGTTGGTCCAGCAGCATGGCTGGCAATCCCTCATCATCGTCACCGATCTATTCCACACTCGTCGGGCCGCCCGCACCTTCCGCAGCTTCCTGCCGGATATCACCATCTATGTCAGCCCCGCTCCTGACCCACGCTACGACGCCAGCCGCTGGTGGCAGAACGAGCACAGCCTGGTGGCCGTGTTCAACGAGGTGCTCAAGTTAATTTTCTACTGGTTCAAATACGGTATCGTGCCCTTTGAGATCTAGCCATGTCCAGAATTGTGATTATCGGCGCCGGCGGCCACGCCCGAGAGGTATTGGAGATTTTGCTGGCCTGCCGGGCAAACGGAGACGACATCGAACCGCTAGGCTTTATTGACGAGAACCCTGGCAACCACGGCCAAACTCTGGTAGGCGACTTCCGCTGGTTCCAAGGCGTGGACCGCAGCGAGGTTGAAGTGATCTGCGCCGTGGGCACGCCTCAGGTATGTCGTAAGCTGGTCCGACGAGCCCAAGCCCTGGGCCTTCGCTTCGCCAGCGCCATCTCACCTCTGGCCTCTATCTCGCCGCACGCCCGCATCGGCCAGGGGGTGATGGTCTTTCCCCATGTCATCGTCAATACCGGGGCCAGCATCGGTGACCACACCATCCTTAACCTGGCCGTCACCGTCAGCCACGACACCGTGGTGGGCGATTTTTGCAATATCAACCCCGGCGTCCACCTGGCCGGCAACGTCAGGGTGGGTGAGGGCTGCTATATCGGCATGGGAACCAACATCTAAAGTGGTTGGATTCCCTTCTATCTGCCGGTCCTCAGGCAGACAGAGTTGCGGGAGGTTACTTTGTCATCGCTCGCAAGGAGTAGAAATCTGCTCAACATCCTCTTCACCAGCGTGGGACGGCGGGTCGAGTTGCTGCGAGGTTTCAAACGGGCTTACGCTGACCTGGGGCTCAGCGGCAATATCGTCGCGGTAGACATTGACCCCATGGCCCCGGCCTTGCAGGAGGCCGACCGCCCTTACATCGTCCCTCGCCTTTCCGACCCAGCTTACATCCCCACTCTCCAGCAGATTTGTCGCCAGGAGCAAGTGCACCTGATCTTCCCCCTGATTGACCCGGACATCCCTGCGCTGGCCCGCCATCGCCAGCAACTCGAAGCTACTGGTGCTCGTGTGATGGTCGTCTCAAAAGAAGCGGCGGCCACGACAGCCGACAAGTGGCTGACCTATCAGCTCTTTCGTCAACTCGGCGTGCCCACGCCCCGCTCCTGGCTTCCTGAGGAAGCTCGCAACGCCGACCTGGAGTACCCGGCCTTCATCAAACCCCGCTTTGGCAGCGCGGGCAAGCAGACCTTCTGCTCTTGAATGTTGCCGCTGGTTTTAGCCTCGTCTGAGTCCAGGCGGAATCATGGTTTTCGATGATTATGGGTTCCGTTCTTATCGTCGCGCAATACGTGCGGCGGTGGACGAGTATTTTGGTGGCCTTCGATACAAGCCGATTACCCTGTTAACGGGTCAGGCACTGGTCATTAAATATCAATGGATAGATCAGCACTAGCCATCAATATCCTGTTCACCTGCGCCGGCAGAAAGGTCTCGCTGGTGCAAGCTTTCCGAAAGGCATTGGCCAAAGCGGGCATTGCAGGCGACATTATTGGCGTAGATGTCTCTCCCTACTCTGCTGTGCTCAACATCTGTGATCACCGCTACCTCGTCCCCCGGGCGGATGTGGATGACTACATTCCGACCCTCCTGCAAATCTGCCACGATCACCAGGTCAGGCTTGTGATGCCCTTGATAGACGTAGACTTGCTCGTACTTGCCGAGCACAAGCAGCAGTTCGCTGAGCATGACATTCTGGTGATGGTGTCTGATCCTCATGTGGTGCGCACGTGCCGCAACAAGTGGAGTACCTATCGCTTCTTCGTCGACAACGGTATACCGACGGTACGAACATTTTCTCTTGAGCAACTGAGCGGCACAGACCTGCGCTATCCCCTGTTCATCAAGCCGATCTCCGGCAGTGGGAGCGCCAACGCCTTCAAGGTGAACAATGCCGAGGAGTTGGCTTTCTTCGCCCGCTATGTACCTAATCCCATCATCCAGGAATTCGCAGCAGGGGATGAGTATACACTGGACGCGCTGGTGGACCTTAGCGGCAACGTGATCAATGTCGTTCCTCGTCAACGTTTGGAAGTACGAGCCGGCGAGATCAGCAAAGGTGTGACGCGCAAGAACTGGGCGATTATTGAAGAGGCGGTGCGATTACTGGAAAAGCTGGGAGCCATCGGTCCGGTTTGCATTCAATGCTTCTGGGACGGTCAAGAAGTGAAATTTACCGAGGTTAACCCGAGGGTAGGCGGTGGTATTCCGCTCAGCATTGCGGCCGGCGCTGATTACCCTTACCAGATCATCAAAATGGCTCTGGGCGAGCCCGTTGCGCCCTGTATCGGCAAATTCCAGGATGGCCTGTACATGTTCCGCTATGAGGAGGCAGTCTTTGTCCCAGAAAGGCAAGTCTTTGACGTTCGTAAGAGCAATTCTGTTTGACCTGGATGACACTTTGTATCTCGAGCAGCACTTTGTCCTCAGTGGCTTTAAGAGCGTCGCGGCGGTATTGGAGGCCGAATACGGGGTCGAACGGAAACAGGTATGGCACAAAATGGTAGAACTCTTCGAGCAGGGGGAACGGCGGCGAGTGTTTGATCGCACCCTTCTGCAAATCGGGGTGCACCCCGATCGAGAAATAATTTCCCGCCTTGTGGATATCTATCGTCACCATCGCCCATGCATCTCTCTGGCAGACGATGCTCTCAGTGTTCTAAAGTGGGCGTCAGGAAGGTATAAGCTGGGCATCATCACGGACGGTTATGGACCTATGCAACGCAACAAGGTCGATGTACTCGGCCTACAGCCCTGGACAGATGTGATCATCTACA
>Ga0190306_1000575_pt1 | contig 11966 bp, 9 predicted proteins | sample 48700734_MG_FD_161657 | JGI IMG/M metagenome (GOLD analysis project Ga0190306, IMG submission 161657) | Hydrothermal vent sediment bacterial communities from Southern Trench, Guaymas Basin, Mexico - 4870-07-3-4_MG | ecosystem: Environmental > Aquatic > Marine > Hydrothermal vents > Sediment ...
CCGTTTCCATAGGTGGAAAGAACATCAGGATAAATTCAAATGGAGATGTCTATGTAAATTACAGAGGAAGTTTCAGGACATTTGAGTATGTATCATTCAGTGATGTTTTTTCTGGCAGGGTACCTGAAGGGTTCTTTACGGGGAAGATCGTCCTGATGGGGACATCTGTCTCTGGACTTTCGGACATAAGACCAGTTCCCTTCTTTGCCTCACTCCCAGGTGTTGAAATCCATGCCAATACAATATCAAATATTTTAAGGGGAGACTTTGTCCATGTGGCTGAACCATTTTTGAATTACCTTGTTGGTTTTATCCTTATATTCCTCCTCGTCCTTATTTCCTACAGGATGCCCACAGGTGGTTCTGTTGCACTCCTTTTATTCATGCTTGCCGGTTATCTCCTTTTATCCTTTTTCTTATTCATGGGTAAACTGTTAATGATTGAGGTTTTCAGGCCAGTCCTCGGGATGGTCCTCAGTTTCCTGATCGGGCTCAGGCTCAGACTTTCCACCATAGAGTTTGAGAGAAGGAAACTTAAGGAGACATTCTCAAGGTATGTGCCACCTGAGATTGTGGACAAGATTATAAAGAGCAAGGACATAACAATAAAGGGTGAGAGAAGGGAGATCTCTGTCCTTTTCTGTGATATTAGAAACTACACAGGGTATGTTGAGAGCAGTTATCCAGAAGAGGTTGTCAAAGAGTTGAATGAGTATTTTGAAGAGATGTCAAAAATCATATTCAAACACAATGGAATGATTGATAAGTTTATGGGTGATGGAATAATGGCAATATTTGGTGCACCCATCCAGTACCCAGGCCATGCTGACAAGGCAGTTGCTGCTGCTGTTGAAATGGTGAAAAAGGCAAGGGACATAAACAGGGAATGGATGAAGGAGAAGGGCAGAACATTTGAGATAGGTATTGGTATAAACACAGGTATTGCAATTGTGGGTAATGTGGGTTCAACCCTCAGAATGGAATACACAGCAATCGGTGATACCGTGAACACCGCTGCAAGGTTAGAGCCACTCAACAAGGATTACAGAACCAACATCCTGATTTCCGAATTCACAATGAAGCACTTAAAAGAAGAGTACAACTTCAGGAATCTGGGGAAGGTCAGGCTCAGGGGCAAAACAGAAGAGATCACAATATTTGAAATTCTCCCTTATTGAAGATGAAACGGGAAGAAATCCCTCGTGTTTTTCTCTCCATAATCATTACGGGCATTGCCTTTGGCTTCATAGAGGCGGTATGTGTTGTCTATCTGAGGGAACTATTCTATCCAGGGATCCACTCCCTTTTTCCTTTAAAACCCATGAGTCCCCACATATACAGAACAGAAATTTACAGGGAGATAGCAACAATAGTGTTTTTATCCGGTGCAAGTTTTGCAATCTCCAGAAGATTGAGAGAGGTTCCCTTTATCTTCATACTTCTCTTTGGTATATGGGATATTACCTATTATCTATTCCTGAAGCTATTGATAAACTGGCCATCAGGTCTGTTGGAGTATGATATCCTGTTCCTCATACCCATTCCATGGATTGCACCGGTGTATGCACCTGTTACGGTCTCTTCCATCTTCATCATTGGAGCAATATTCTACCTATATAAAGGGCTTGCATTTTCAAGTCTTCAACTTTATCTTTTTCTTGTCTCCGCCTTTATCCTGTTGCTCTCATTCATATTCATCCCTTTAAAGATACTCTTAACATCAGGAATTCATGGGTTCAGTTCTTACGCCGGTGGTGGGTTTAACCCGCTGATTTTCAGTATAGGTATTATCCTTCTTATAATTTCCTTCTTGCCATCTGAAAAATTGCACATATATTAAGAGTATGAGAATCCTTACACTACTTACAGATTTTGGGAACAAAGACCCATATGTTGGTATTATGAAGGGGGTGGTGCTCTCAATGGTGGATACCCACATTGTGGACATTACCCATGAAATTCCCCATGGGGACATAAGGCGTGCTGCATTCTTCCTCAAATACTACCCATTCTACTTCCCTGATGGAACAGTACATCTTATCGTTGTTGACCCAACTGTTGGGAGTGAGAGACGGGGGATTGTGAGCCTGTATAAAGGTCACTACTTTGTTGCCCCTGACAATGGGGTTTTGACACCTGTGCTTGGTGAGGTCTATAGGATAGATAGAGAACCAGCATCGCACACATTTCATGGAAGGGATGTTTTTTCACCTGTTGCGGGTGAATTATTACTGGGAAAGCCTCTGGAGAAAATAGGGGAAAGGATACATGACCCTGTGAGGATTGAGTTCCCTGTTCCCGTTGTTAATCAGGATAATATCGCAGGAGAGGTGATAATCATTGACAGATTTGGAAACCTGATAACAAACATACCCTCTGATAATATAGGAGAAGGCGATTTTGTTGAATACCGGGGATATGAGATACCGATTGTGATGTCATACTCCGATGTTGAACCAGGTAAACCTCTTGCACTGGTCAACAGTTATGGCCTTCTTGAGATAGGAATAAATCAGGGTAGTGCAGAGGCTTTTTTCAAAGGAAAGATAGGCGACAGGGTAAAAATAAGGAGGTATCATGGGTGATATATATGATGAAATGAAGAAGTTTGAAAGGGAGATGGAACTCCTGCTTGAGAGTTTTCTGCATCCAGGACGGCCTGTTTCATACCAGCACCAGTGGAGCCCATCTGTGAATGTTTTTGAGACAGAGGAAAACCTTGTTGTCCTTATTGAGGCTGCAGGCGTTTCATCAGAGGATATAAAAATCATGCTTGAGGGGAACAATCTTGTGATCAGGGGTATAAGGAGGGACCCCTTCAAGGAGAGCGGTAAGAACTTCTATGTGATGGAGATTGACTTTGGAGCATTTGAGAGGGTGATAATGCTTCCTGTGGAGGTTGAATACGCAGGGGCAAGGGTAGAAACTGAAAATGGGTTCTTAAAGGTCTATCTTCCAAAGAAGGTGAAGGTGGAGAGGATCATAGAGGTGGAATAAAAAGGAGGAAAATATGGAGATGGAACTCAGCCTTGAGAAGGAAGAAATAAGAATACCGTCACGGATCCCTGTTCTCCCATTGAGGGATGCGGTTGCCTTTCCACATATATTGAATCCCATGGCAATCACACTCCCAAGGAACATAAAACTTGTGGATGATGCCCTGAACAGCGACAAGATAATAGGGCTTGTCTTACAGAAAGGGGAAGAGGAATTTCCTTCACCTGAAAACCTTTACAGGGTTGGAACAGCAGGGGTTATATTCAGGATGTTCAGGCTTCCTGATGGGAGTTTGAGAATCCTTGTGAAGGGACTTGAGAGGTTCAGGATAAAGGAATTTGTTTCCAATGACCCGTATTATGTTGCAGAGATTGAGATTCTGAAGGAGATTGTGAAAAAGGACCTGGAACTTGAGGCACTTGCAAAGGACATTGTAAAGGTGTATCAGGAACTTGTAAACCTCTCCCCGTATCTTCCAGAGGAACTTTCAGCGGTTGTGATGAACATAGAAGACCCTGCACGACTGGCAGACTTCATTGCAACTAACACAAAGATGGAAACAGAACAGAGGCAGGAGATACTTGAGACCCTTGATGTGAAGGAAAGACTGAAAAAGATACTTGCCATCCTTACAAAGGAACTGGATGTTCTGAAACTTGGTGAAGAACTCAGAAACAAGATAAAAAACGAGATGGAAAAGGCACAGAGGGAGTATCTCCTCAGGGAGCAATTGAAGGCAATAAAAAAGGAACTTGGTGAGGAGGATGAGAGGGAGGCAGAGTTTAAGGAACTCTCTGAGAGGATTGAAAAGGCAGGTATGCCAGATGAGGTTAAGAAGGTTGCCCTGAAGGAACTTGACAGGATGAGGATGATGCCTCCCCAGGCAGCAGAATACACGGTTATAAGAACATACCTTGACTGGCTCATTGAATTGCCATGGAGTAAAGAAACCGAGGATAACCTTGATATAAAGAGGGCAAAGAGGATACTTGATGCAGACCACTACGACCTGCAGGATGTGAAGGAAAGGATACTTGAATTCCTTGCAGTGAGAAAATTAAAGAAGGATTCAAAGGGTCCGATACTCTGTTTTGTTGGCCCTCCAGGTGTCGGGAAAACATCCCTTGGAAGGTCTATTGCAAGGGCACTGGGAAGAAAGTTTATAAGGATTTCTCTTGGTGGTGTGAAGGATGAGGCGGAGATAAGGGGGCACAGAAGGACATATGTGGGTGCTTTACCAGGGAGGATAATCCAGAGCATAAGAAGGGCAGGCTCAAAAAACCCTGTGTTCATGCTTGACGAGGTTGACAAGATTGGTATGGATTTCAGAGGAGACCCTGCCAGTGCCTTACTTGAGGTGCTTGATCCCGAGCAGAACAACACCTTCATGGACCACTACCTTGATGTGCCCTTTGACCTTTCCCGTGTGATGTTCATCACCACTGCAAATGTTACCCACACCATACCACCTGCACTCCTTGACAGGATGGAGGTTATAAGCATACCTGGATACACGGTGGATGATAAATTAAAAATTGCCATAAAATACCTTTTGCCAAGGCAGATAAAGGAGAATGGACTTTCCAGGAAAGACCTTGAGATCACTGATGATGCAATAGTCCATATAATCACAAGGTACACGAGGGAGGCGGGTGTCAGAAACCTTGAAAGGGAGATCGGGAAGATTGCAAGGAAGGTTGCAAAGAGGATAACAATGGGTGATAAAGGCCCTTTTTGTGTTGATGTGGATGACATAGAGAAGTACCTTGGACCAATCAGGTATCCAAAGGAGAAGAGGCTAGAAAGGCCCAGGATTGGTGTGGCAACAGGGCTTGCCTGGACACCATTTGGTGGAGATATCCTCTTTGTTGAGGCAACAAAGATGAAGGGGAAGAGGAATCTTATACTCACAGGTCAACTGGGTGATGTGATGCAGGAATCTGCACAGGCAGGTCTTTCCTACATAAGGTCAAATGCAAAGAAATTTGGCATAGACCCGAACTTCTTTGATAAATATGATATACACATCCACATTCCGGAAGGTGCCATCCCGAAGGATGGACCATCTGCAGGTATAACAATGTGTGTTGCAATGGTCTCTGTGCTTTCAGAAAAACCCGTGAGAACAGACATTGCAATGACAGGGGAGATCACACTCAGGGGTGAGGTATTGCCAGTGGGTGGAATAAAGGAGAAGGTTCTTGCTGCAAAAATGGCAGGTATAGGCCATGTGATTCTTCCTGAGGAGAACAGGAAGGACGTAAAGATGATTCCTGCCAGACAGAGAAAGGGCATGAAATTTCACTATGTTGAGAATGTTGACCAGGCATTAAAACTGGCAATGAAGGTGAAATAAATGAAAAGATGGGGAATAACAGGTGGTGTAATACTTGCAGGGGATAAGGTTGTCCCTGATGGTGGGATAGGGATTGAAGGTGAGAGGATTGTAAGGTTGGCATCCTCCAGTGAAATAAAGAGGGAGTTTGAGGAAACCATTGATGCTGGAGGAAGGCTGATACTTCCAGGGATTGTGAACTTCCATCACCACCTCTACTCCTCACTTGCCCCGGGTATCGGGACAAAATCACCAATGAGGAACTTCAGAGAGATACTTGAGAACCTCTGGTGGAGACTGGACAGGGTGCTTGATGAAGAGACAATCTATTATTCTGCACTGAACGGTGTATTGCAGGGTGTAAAATCAGGGGTAACAACAATATTTGACCATCACGCCTCAATGGAGTATGTAAAGGGTTCACTATCCATCATTGAGGATGTTTTGAAAAAGGCGGGAATAAAAGGGGTACTATGCTTCGAGACATCAGACAGGGGGAATGTTGAGGAGCATATAGCAGAAAACATTGAATTCTTTGAGAAGCATCGGGATGACAGATATATAAAGGGTGTGTTTGGCCTTCATGCAAACTTTACATTGTCCGAAAAAACACTTGATAGAATTTCAAAGGAAAGACAAGAGAAAATGCCAATCCATATACACTGTGGTGAGGACAGAATAGACCTTGAATATGCACTTGAAAAAGGTTACAGGGGCATACTGCACAGGTTGAACTCCCATGGTCTACTTGGTGAAAAAAGCATCCTTGCACACTGCATACATCTTTCTGAAGAGGACTACAGGATTTTAGAGGATAAAAAACCCATTGTTGTCTCAAACCCCCATTCAAATCTGAACAACAGGGTCGGTTTGATAAACAGGGATAGAATAAAGGATTTTGTTCTTGGCACAGATGGTTTTGGTTCAAGCGTTGTATTGTCTCTTAAGGCGCTTTATCTATCTGGAAAGGGGAAGGACGAAGACCCATCAGAACTCTACAATATATTCTTCAAAAAGCCTTCCCAGGTATTAAATAAATTCTTCCCTGATACAGGTGAAATTAAAGAAGGAAACCTTGCAGATATTGTTGTGTTTGACTATATCCCTGCTTCAATCCCTGAAACACCAGAATCAATCATCTATCACCTGATTTTTGGGCTCATACCCGAATCCTCATACATCACAATTTCCAATGGAAGGATTATATACAGGGATGGAGAATTCACATTTTTAAATGGAAACGACATGATAAATATAAGAAAAGCAGGCGAAAAACTCAAATACCTCCTCTCCGGGGACGTTAGGTTGAAAATTTGACATTTTGTTAAATTTATAAATTTATCCTCCGTCCCTTAAAGCAACGATAGCCTTTTCAACTGCCTCTTCAGGTGAGGAAGCCTTTTCAATCTCTTCAAAAGGAAGGTCGTCGCATTCAAGACCAATTACCTTTTTTCCAAATTTCAGTGCAAATGCAATCTCGGTCATGGTTCCATAAGAACCATCAACGGCAATAAGAACATCAGAGGATTTCACAATGATAACATTCCTCATTTCACCCATTCCTGTAACAATTGGTATGTCAATGTAAGGGTTTGCTTCTGATTTTGAATTCCCTGGAAGAACACCTATCACAAGCCCATTTTTCTCCTTTGCACCCTTTGATACTGCCTCCATCACCCCACCAAGCCCACCGGATAAAACAGGGTATCCCCTTTCAGCAATGAGATTTCCCACCCTCCTTGCAGTCTCGTAAATCTTTTCTGAAACCAGAGAGCCCCCTATTACACCAATGATTTTCATCTCACAATAACCAGTTTTTTAATTTTTTTCGCATTTCCTGTTTTAAGAACATAGTAGTAAACACCGTTCCCCAGTTTTCTGCCATACATGTCTGTCCCATTCCAATCAATGTAGTTTCTTCCAGCAACACCATTTATGGATTTCTTCCATACAGGTCTTCCTGTTACACTGAATATTATAAGTTCAACATCCGTTGATTTCAATAGATGGAATATGAAGGTTGTCTTTTCTGACATGGGGTTGGGATAGTTGTATATTCCCCAGACCGTGTTTTCAGGAGCGACAATGAGTTTCAGGTACTTCCTTCCCACATTACCCGCATTATCAAGCCCATATATATCAATGAATACAGTATCCCCGTCTTTTGCATCAAATGAATAATCAAAGGTGATGAAACCGTTTTTATATGAGCCCGTATAAAATTCAACCCTGTCACCTATATAAAATGGATGTGAATAACCATTGAGGAATAACGATACATTCTGAGGTTTTCTTATATCAATACCGCTTTCATCCTGAATTTTAATGGTGAATGTTCCCTCTTTGGGTATTGGGCTTAATTCCTTCAGTTCATCACCCTCAAAGTTAACTGTAATCACAGGTGGATTTGATTCAACGGGTTCAGCACTTTTCATATATACCGGAATGGTCTTTCTCATTTCCCTATCACCCAGTATCCCGTACAATCTCACCTTACCCCATCCAGACTTCACATCAAAGGGAACAGTAAATTTTATAGTACCGGTGTTTTTGAATACACCCCTGAAAACTTCATTCCCGGATAGGGTGAAGTTTATACTTCCGCCAGCAGGTGATTCATATGTAGTATCAATATCCTTCTCAGTTACGATTAAATAGGCCCTATCCAGTTTTACAGGGAGAATCATGGAATATATCCTGTTTCCAAGCAATGTATCCGAAGCAGTAATTGTGGTATCAAAAAAATCTTTAAACAAGATAGTGGCAGGGTCGCCAAAGAAGGTATAGGTTGTATCACCATACCTTGTTATTCCAGCCACATAGGCATCACCAGCAGCTGGAGAAGTGGTTATATTCTGCATAATTGTCCTTCCAAGTGCATAGTTTGAACCTGGATATGTAGCCCTTGTAGCGGCAATGGATACGATTGAACCTCCATCGGGATAAAGGGTGAAATAATCACCAATTGACCTCTCCCCTGGCCTTTCAAAATACCCCGAATTGCAGGTTGCAAGGTAGAAGAAAGGACATTTTCTCCAGTTTGAAAATGAAGAAATATCCTCAAGGGATAATACCTTTTCATGTGTTAATTGGGAGATATTACCATGTCCATAGAAAAATCCTATAATCGCACCTGATGAGAGCCTATCCATAAAATCCCTATTTGCAGTGGGTTTCTGGTTTCCTTCAAATGGATAAAGAACCATATATACCTTCTCGGGTTTCAACCAGTCTGGTAAGTAACTGCTGGTATTCTCAGCATCCCTCGTATGCAGGAGTTCATTGTTTGAACTACTCGTATATTCGTCATCTGCAAGTATCAGGAGTTTTTGTCTCCATAGGCCAGAAGATTTTTCATACTCAATAAGTTTTTCAACCCATTCCTCTGCTTCCTCCTGTGTTGTGGCGGTAACTCTCCCTATGGGGATTTCGGGCCTCGTATCACTGTCAAAATCCACATACCAGACATCATCCGTTGGATTTCTGCTCAGAAGTGTAAATATCCCAACATCTGCACCAATTGTATGTATTGGGATGATATTCTCTGGCCTTTCCAGACCGGTATGGTTTTTATAGTCATATGTCCCCTTTCCCAGAAGAAAAACATACGAAGGTGGAGGGGACCAGTTCTGGCTCGCATATAGAAGGAATCTCTTTATTGCACCAGGGTCTGCAACACCGTATGAGAAGTTATCATATACTTCAGAGATGCTCACCACTTTAACCTCTGGATTGGAGAATCCTTTAAGGTGAGAGGAACGCCATTCGGCAAGTTTGTTTGCCTGGGTTGTGAACATATCACCTGCAATACACAACCAATCAGCACCACCATTCCAGAGAGAGACAGGGTTTGCTATCTCTACTTCAATGGGTTTTAAGAAATTATCACACAGGAAGATTCCTTTACCATTGTAATAGTATCCGCCCTTTGATTCACTGTAAGTTAACTCCTCAGGATTATATGGGTCATCAATACCCAGTGCCAGGTTTCTTTTATCCGTTTTTATCACCCTATCACCCGAATCGGGGAAACAGACCCTTTCATTGTGGATATCAGAGATTGCCCTGGTGTAAATAATTTCAAAGAAATCAAAATATACTTCATCCTTATCCGCATCAACACTGAAAGTCAATGTGTTCTCCCCCTGATTAAGACCTGATTCAAAGTCTGTTTCAAGAATCAGTCTTTCTGCATAAAATCCAAGAGGTGACATGCAGGTTATTGTTGTATCAACATCGTTCACCCTTAAAGTGACATGGTGGGTTTGTCCACTGATAATGGTGTAAAATCCTGTCCTGAGAGTGAAACGAGAACCCTCAAGCCCGGTAATATGAAATTTCTTTTGAATGGTGTTTTCGTCTGATGGAAGGACAATGCATCCCCATGTCCATGCAAGGCCTGAACGGGAAAAATTTATTGAGTCCTTCTCAAAATGTAGGGTATCCTTAAATGATGTTACCGCATCTCCAACACCGGAGACGAGTTTATCCATTTTAAGTGGTTCACCGTCAAGCCTAAGCCAATAAACATTTGTATCTGTGAAAGGATTGTAGTAAAACCTCATCAGTGTGTCTGTCCAGGGTCTTGGATTGTAATCTGTGAATCTTTTGAATGTGTTTTTTTCAAATCCCTCAAGGGATACGCCATAAAAGAGGATATACTCTCCATCATCAAATTCACCATTATGGTTCTCAACATGATAGATAGCTGGAATTTTTTCAGGGAGTTCCTCCAATGAATCATAGAATGCAATGTTGAATTTGAAAACCCTTCTGTATCCAGACCTTACCTCAATCTTTTCAGGGTCAACCAGTTCAGGGTTTATTCCAGCCTCTTCAATAACAGTCCTGTCAATCCTGTAAACTCCTTCATCTGTGAATTTAAGCCTTATCCACATTCCTCCTTTTCTTGGCACTGCCTTAGGATGAAGGGATACAATCCTTCCTCTAATTTTGTTGATGAATTTCACCGGTGTTCTGTATCGTTCCCTGAACCAGTTTCCTTTCATTCTTATTTTTATCAATATCTTCTTCCTCACCTCAACATTATTTCCAGATTTTATAAATGGATTTATAATAAGCCTTCCCTTCTTTGCTCTCTTTCCATAAACCTCCATCTTTACTGGAGATGGTTTATAGTCCACTGTTCTATATTCACCATCTCTAAAAACATCCTTAACAACAGGTGGTGTTATGTTTTCACTGGTCCTCTCAAGTACCTTATATTCAACATTTGCCCCTCCTTCAGGAAGCCTTACAAAATACACAGCATAGGGTATTTCAGGATATCCTGGAGGAAGGTCGCACTCCCCATCGGTGAGTTTTATATGTGGAATTCCACTAGTTGTATCAATCGTGTATTCAGCATTGTAGAGAAGGATAAGTGAATCGGGGGTATCCGAAATAACGGTTATAGTGCCAAGGAGGAGTAGTATCATATCTTTTCTGCCTCTTCAATCAGCAAAACAGGTATGCCATCCTTAATGGGATATGCGAGTTTACACTTCTCGCATATAAGTCTGTCATTTTTCTCATCATACTTAAGGTCTCCCTTGCATTTGGGACATGCAAGAATTTTCAAGAGTTCCTTATCTATCATTTCAACCTCCTTATTTCAATACTGCCAGAACCAATCTGGCCTGTTTTAAGGTAAATATAAACCAGTTTTGCCTCGGTGCTATCCCTGAATGGAATAATCATGGGGTTATTCCCATAGCATGTTGAAACAAGGGAATCATCCACAAAAAGCCCTATTATCCCATTCCCGGGATTTTTTATTCCTATTATGAGGGATGGCCTTCCCCTTGGGTCTGTTCCATAATTTATATGGATTATCTCTGGATTGTAGAGTGAATCAATGGAGTAGGTGTATAAGGTATCAAGCGGGTCTTTCAATTCACCATGCCTGGTGCTTTCAAGTACATACCACTTCACAGTTCCCTTTTTGAACAATTTACTGTTCAATGGAATTTCTTCAATGAATTCAAATATGTTTTCTTTTAATTTAACATCCCTTTCGCCCCACAGTTCAAGCCTCTGTTTTATTCTCTCCATATCACATCCATCACAATCAACCCGAATCCTTGATACAGGTCTCCTATATTTTCTAATGTCCATACTCCACTTTGCATTCTCATTTTCTGCAGTAATTTTGAAGATTCTGCCATCCCTTATATACACAAGCCCTTTCCCCATCCCCTTAACAGGGTCAAGGAAGAAAAGCACTGCGGGGAATTCGTAAATGAGGGTGTTTCTCCTCTTCTCCTTGAAGACAAACCTCCTTTCACCGCAGACGATTTTGATCTGTTCATAGGGATTATAACCTGATACATCCATTGTGCCTTCAGGAGATTTCAGGCTTCCTTTAATATCAACCCTGCCCTTCCCCATATAAATGCCTTCGGCATCCATCCTCATAAACCTGTTCTTCATATGCCACCTGAATGTGAAGCCATTTTCAAGGGAGTCAATCAATTGGACAACATTCACCCTTTCGGATGCCTTGATTACCTTATCTGAGGCACAGAAGGACAGTATCAGAATCAGCATAAATGAATTTTAAGTTTGCATGGAAGATTGTCAACAGTATCCTTTGCTTCAAAAAATCTATACCCGATAAAGGGATATAAATCGG
>Ga0190306_1000576_pt1 | contig 11958 bp, 22 predicted proteins | sample 48700734_MG_FD_161657 | JGI IMG/M metagenome (GOLD analysis project Ga0190306, IMG submission 161657) | Hydrothermal vent sediment bacterial communities from Southern Trench, Guaymas Basin, Mexico - 4870-07-3-4_MG | ecosystem: Environmental > Aquatic > Marine > Hydrothermal vents > Sediment ...
TTAATTTAATTTTTAATCCTCTGAAGAAAACTTTATTTTTAATCTTCCAATAAATAACATAAATTAATTGTTGTATCTGTTTAATTGTGATACCAAACAAACCCAAACCAACACTTATTAAAGGAAGAGTAGTAAAAGGAATAAACCAAGTTCCAACCCCCACAACAATCAAACAAACACCAAATACCCTTAAACTCTTATTAATAGATTTAGGAATAATCCAACTACTCTTAATATAATTATCTCTAATCTCCATTTTATTTAAAGGAAAGGTTAAATTTTTCATTTTATCCCCTCTTTAATTTTATTAAAATCCTTAAATAATTTAAAGATATCTTTAAAACTTTTCTTCTCACCCCTATTTTTAACAATTCCTTTATTCTCTAATTCTCTTTTTTTCTCTTCTAACAATTCTTTAAAATTCATTTTATCAACTTCCTTAATTTATTTATTAATGTTTTCTCTTTTATCTCATTATAAACAAAATTATCAATCTCATCTATTAAAAATAACTGTGTTTCTGTTGTCATTGTATAGTTAAGATTATAAACTTTTCCTACTCTTGAATTAACAATTAAATCAAACTCATAATTAAAAAGACAATCAACAATCTTCTTAAACTCTTTACAATCATTTATAATAGTTTTAATTAACTTTTCTTTAGTTATTAATTTCATTTTATTAAAATCTCCATTTCATTTATATTAAATTCTTTATTTAATTCCCATTCTAAAAACTCTTTAACACATTCTTTTATAAATAATGGTTTAGAGTTAAAAGGGGGTATAACCTCAAACCATTTATAACAAGGAATATTAAAAAATCTAATAACTCCTTTATTATCGAAATCTTCTATAAATCTTATTTGATTGTTCCTTTTATCTAATGTAATTAAATCTTTTCCATATTTAATATTTAATATCATTTTAAACCCTCTGATTTAATTAAACCAAACCCACTTCTATTTATAATAATAGCCTCTTTGTTACTACTATTAAATAACCTAAATAATCGCTTATTCATAAAGTATCTATAAAGATTTAAATCTTCAAACACTCCAAACAAACTAATAATCCCACTCTTTAAAGCTGTATATTGCTCTAATGTTATCTTATTCATTCTAACACCTCCTTTAAAATATCATTTTCAAAAGTGATAACCAACTCATTAAGAACTGTATAACTACTAATTCCCAAAATCCCCCTACAATTAAATAAACCCACACTTTCATTTAACTCAAGAGTTACAGCAGTAGTATGTTTATTTATGTCTATCTCTTTAATAACTCCTCTAGAAAATAAACCCTTTATCTTCTTTTTTGTTAATCCTTTCATTTTAAAACCTCTGATTTAATCTTTAATTCTTCCAATACATTAAATATAGCTCTTATACAGTTTTGCGGATTTAATTTCTTTTCTCTCTTCATTCCTTTATTTTCCCCTCTTTCAATCCCTATCTCTTTTAATCTATTATTCCACTTACTTTTATGATACCATTGTTTAGTAACCCCCCAATTAACAGTAACTTCTTTTTTATCTTCATAATTATTATAATGAACTTTACTGTGGTTTATTCTTGCAACTCCATCACTCACACTTAAAAAATAATAACCATTATATTCTTCTTTAAAATCTTCTAGCTTAAGGAAAAACTCCCCACTCCCAGAACAATAACTATACTCAACACTAACCCCAAATAAATTCTCTTGAGTTATTTTAGTTATATAATTTCCTTCTACTCCTATATAGTCTCTTTCACCCATAGAATAAAAACTAATAACCTTTCTCTTCTCTCTTACTCTCCTATTCTGTGTTTTCATACCCTAAAAAATAGAACATAGTTTATAAATATTGTGTATAACAGTATAATGATTATAATGACACATAAGTTTATAAAGTAATATATAAGAAGATACTTTTTAAATATTTCGTTTCACGGAGTAGTTCTTTTATAAGGGGGTATGTCATACCAAAACCACCTAGGAAATAGGTTAAGGATTTCTCAAGACCATGAATCTAAACTCCGGCTAGGTCTTCTGGATAACTCAAAGAATATTAAAATATGGAATATTAAAATATCAAATATTAAATATCAAATAATATTTTCACCCAAAATATTAAAATATAATATGAAAAGTTAAAAAATTTTTTTAAAAATTTTTAATATGCGGTACACTGAGCCCTATATTGGACTGGGGGAAGGCATATATGAAAAATTTAATTTTAAATTATGGGGGGTGTACTAAGCGATGCGTAGCAGATATATATTATTTTAATAGGAAGAACTTATTTAAATCCAGGAGTATAATAATGGGGTTTTAAATAAAGTATTCCAGAAGTAGTAAGATAATATTTAATATTATACCCTATTGATTTATAAAATAAAGATTTATTTATTAAAGCATGATATGACACAATACTAGAATTATATTTATTTATTTTTTGTGTTAAATTCTCTTCAGATTCAAGTAAAATTTTAAAAAATTCTTTTTCAGAAATTGATTTATCTTCTCCTTCTTCAACCTTATCATCTAGATTTTTAGTCATAATATTAGATGATGTTATATTATTTAAACTTTTATGTAAAAAATAATATTTATAATTCAATAATCTGAGAACATTTATTTGGTTGAAAGGAGTTATTATTAAGATTTGTTTTATTTTTTCTTTATAAACTTTTCTATTTGATCATTATCTGTTGTTTTTAATTGAAGAGACATTCTTCTTAACACTTCTTCAGGAACATATTTATAATATTCTCTTTCTTTATTTCTTTTAAGACATTCTTCTAAGGGAACATTTGAAAAATCCATAATTTCTAATTCAAATTCATAATCTTCACATAATTTAACATATGGTTTTATTGATTTCCAAGTGATATTTGTTGCATCTAAAATAGTAAAAAACCCATTTTTCATTCTTGTTTCTAAAATATCATTAATTATTTTCCATACCTTACCATCATATGATTGAGATATTGTTGGATTGGGTGTAGCATACATTAATCTAATTGTATCTGGACAGATTGCACATATTTCATAACCTTTCTCTTTTATCCAAGTACTTTTTCCACTCCCAGGCAATCCCCTCATCAATATTAATTTATTCATTTTCATTAAAATAATAGTTTCTTTTAGTTTATAAATCTTTCTAAAAAATACATCTACCATGAATCGAACATAGAGTCTTGGCTCATGAGGCCAAAGGGTTACCATTACCCCACAGATGTGTAATAAAAATAATCATGCTAGTTTCAACATTAAATTCAACCCCTCTTATTTAGGTTTTTTCAAGGCATATGTGTGAAAGCCCCTAATTTAACTCCACCTAACTCTAGTCTGTTCCCAGTGTAACACTTTAGTCATCAATCACATGATTATAAAAACTAAGAAATAAGAGTATATAAACCTTTCTATTTATATCTTTCAGCCCATTTACTAGACCAAGTTTTCCAAACAAAAATTCCTCCAAGGAATACCCCTAACCACATTAAATTACTAACTACAATACCCAGAAATTTTTTATTAGATTTTATAAATTCTTTAGAGATATCTTGCTTAAGAAGTAGGTCAGCAGACCATTTAGAAATTGTTCCTTCTTTTGAGTAGTAAATATCATGTTTTTTACAAGGGCACCCTAGATATACACCCCAGACAATATCATTTTTAAATCCTAATAGTTTTATAAATGAACAATAATGATTCCACCCCTTTTCTAAATTTATTTTTTTATTACAAACCATTATTTCTTTTTTATAGAAATTTCATAAAGTGAATCATTTATTTTAAATTCTCCACAAAAAATATCTTCAACAATTATATTTTGTATTGGTTTAATAATTTCTTTTTTTACTGAATTATCCATATATTCTTTAAATTTAGCTTCTCCTTCAGGATTATAAATTTTTATAGATTTAATGTTGTGGTATTCTCCTTTTAAAATATATTCTAAAATTACATTATCTCCTTCAGAATAATGGCTATAAGGATCATCATCGAGGTTTCCAAAAGCAGAATAAAAAAATTCAGAAGAATCTAATTTAATGGAATAGAGTCTCCACTTTTTCCCAAACTTTTCTCCTTCTTTTGTTACTTTAATATAAGTAATTAAACCATGGACTTTTTTTATTTCTTGTTCTTCCATATAATTTAGAGGTATAAATACTATTTAAACCTTTCGGTAGTTGTTATTTATTGGTGACAAATTATTCTTTTATGAAGGTTGGTCCAAAAAGGAGAATTTTACTAACTTTATCTGTAATTACTTCTCCTCCTAGAGTTACTTTAATTCCTTTCCAAACCTCATGATTAGGTCCTAAAATAAATTCATTTGGTCCAAAAAACATATCCCTTGTATTAGAATATGCTTGAGTTAATAAGTTTGTTTGTTGAGCAAGAATTCTTTTTAATCCAATAATTTCTTGTTCCATTAATTTTATATCAGATAACATCAATTTAGAATCTTTTTTTAATTCTTTTAATTCTTTTTTAAGTTTTTCTCTAGTCATATAAAAATAAAGAATTGGTCATTTATAAATCTTTCTGTTTTAATTCTTTATATTTTTTACGTTTTTTTCTTTCTTCAGAAGTTTTTTCTTTATGACAAGCTTTACATAATACCTGTAATTTATCTGCAGGACAAAATATCCTTTTTATTATTTCATCCCAAGACATTTCTTCTATAGATTTATTAACTGGAATTACTTCTTCAAGATGATCTACTTGAACATTATTTCCACTAAAAGTCTTTTTACATTTTGCACAGATATATTGTTTTCCCATTCTTGGACCTTTTATAGTGGGATGTATTGCTTTTTCCATACATTCTTTATGTTGGGGAGATCTAGTAGAAACTCTACGTAAAGCTCCTTTAACTTGTGTTTTTAAATTCCAAGTGGGAGCTTTTTTTTTATTTGATTTGAATTTTATTTTCATGAGTGAGCTGCAGACAAGTTAATCTTAAAGCATTATATTTAGCAAAATATTTCATTTGTTCATTAATTAATTTATTATATATATCTAAACAAAAATTAAGATAGGACTCATTTAAAGGTTTATTTGTACAAATTAAATTAAAATTATTCAAAAAATCAAATTCTTTTTTATTTTCAATGGCCTCATTAATCCTTTTTTCTAAATTATTCATAAATATTTAAAGTTTGTTTATTATATAAACCTTTCTATTTTTTCATTTTGTAAGAGAAGTCTAATAAAAGCATCTTCCCAAACGTGTTTTGGTAAATCAAGTCCATTTGGAGAGTAGGTTATCTTTGTTTCATAAAGATTTATTTCTTCCCACATTTCTTGAACATTCTCTTTACCATATTTTTCTTCTGCTTCTTTTGGTGTCATAAATTTAAATATATTTTTTAGTATTTAAAGATTTATATGTTAAAATAATTTATTTTAAATAATTTTAAGGATAAAATTGTCATTATAAAGTAACAATATCTAAAAGTTTAAATAAGGTAATAAATTAAATAAAATATGGTAAAAAATAAATCTATAGAAGATAAATTTTCAAATTTAAATGAGAAATATGATTCTTTTATAATGTCTGAGGAATATAAATTAATTAAAAAATTAAAAAAAAAGGGCTATGATCTTGATGCAATTTCCTCTCTTGCTAATGCTTCTAAAAAATTAAGAAGACAGGATTCTAGTGTTTATAATATTTCTAATGACCATACAAAAATGTTGGTTTTTGGAGACACCCACATAGGACATAAACAATATGATCCAAAATTAATGAATACTGCTATTAAGGTGGCTAAGTCTGAAAATGTTGATTTGCTTGTGTGTACTGGAGATATCGCTGATGGATGGTATCAAAATAGACCAGCAGCAATTTTTGAACAAGATGCAATTGGATTTGATAATCAATTAGAGAAATCTGTAAAAGAATTTAGTAAATTTGGAGAATTAAATAAACCTCTTGTTTACATAACTGGTAATCACGAATATAATACTTTTGTTCGAGGGGCTGGAGTGGAATTTGGAAATGTATTTAAACTAAGATTAGATAAAGAAGGAATAGAAAATTATTATTTAGGGAATGCTGAAGCTGATATTAAACTAGAAACTGGATCCAAAATTAAATTATTACACCCAGATGGAGGAAGTTCATATGCAATAAGTTATAAAAGTCAAAAGATTATTGAATCATTACAAGGTGCTGGAGAAAAATTACCTGATGTGGCATTTATTGGACACTTTCATAAAGCAGAATATATTTATTATCAAGGAGTTCATACATTTCAAACGGGAACTTTAATGGGACAAAGCAAATTTATGAGGGGTAAAGGGATTCCTGCACACAAAGGTTTTTGGATAGTAGATTTATATTCTAAAAAAAATGGAAAGGTTGATAAAATTATTCCTCAATTCTACCCCAGCAAATAATTGAATCAATTTTTGTTAAAAAACCTGTTGTTTTCATAATGGTCCTAAATTTTATGGTTGGTTCATCCCATTCATCTTCCATGTTATTACTTCTAACAGATTCCATTCCATTTACCATTCTCTATAATCATTGGAATATTTCTAGGAATCCCATTAATAATTAATCCACAACCCAATATTGGTCTTTTCATATTAGTTTTATTATATTCCATAGCAAGAGATTTATCATCAACCCCACAACCAGTACTCATCCCCCAAATAAGTTTTCTAGGATTACTCGAAAATTGAATTCCCATATCTTCATGATAATGGCCTTGTGCGACACAACAACCATATTGTTCTGCAAGCCTTAATGAATTCTTTTTTAATCCATGAGTAACAAATAAATCCTGCCCATTAATCATTGTATATAAATAATCTTTGTGCCAATTCCAACCCTTAGGAGCTTCAAGTATTTCTTTCATGCTTCTAATAAATTTTAAAGGGATCCCTCCAACCTTTGCTTTTCTAAAAACCATACTCCCATGATTAGAATCTACTAAATCCATTTCTGGAAAAGCTTCATATAATTTTGAAAGATATTTTATTGCAACATCAAGTTCTTCTCCACCTCCAATATTATCTGGATTAGTATCATGAAAACTCATAACGTGGTTATCTATCTCATCTCCCGTACAAATAATTTTTGTTGGATTATATTTTTTATTTATAGCAAGTAGAAATTCAATATATCCTTCCCTGTGAAATGGAAAATGGGGGTCTCCCCAAATAAGAATAACCTCATCACCATTTTTATTAACTTTTCTTTTAATGATTTTCTTTTTTTCAGAAGTTTCTCTAGTTTCTCCATTTTTTATACAAGTTTTACATAAACAAGTTCCATCTATTAAATGAGTTGTTGTTCTCCTATTACAAGAAACACAATAATCCCACCTATATTTACTCATTTTATATTAAACCAGTATTTAATAAATTTAGAGATTAATTCAAATTCTTGAATATCTAAAAATGGTTCATCCAGTATTTTACCCATTTCATTTTCATCATCATAATCTTCATCTGCGTAAAGGCCCCAATTGTTAGGATTTAGATATTCCATTATAGATTCTCTAATCCATTCCTTTTGTTGAGATTCCCCAGGTTCATATTCTTTATGAAATATATCGACATCTTTTAACGTTTTCATATTAATTTAAGTTCTATTTACTTTATAAATCTTTCTATTTTTATATTTTACTGATTTTCTGCTTAAATAATTTAGCAGTTGATTTACCAATTGCTTGTATTGCTTGTTTGGATTCGACAATTTCTCCTTTTGCTTCACGACGAATATCTTCAATCATTGCTTTAATAACTATCCCGGTTTTTTCTATTTCTGTTGGATTATTTAATTTGTCTAACACATGTGTCAATCTCATGAGTGTTACCCATTCTTTTGCGATTGCTTTTGCATCTTCTATTACTTTTAATTTTTTCGGATCAACTTCTCTTTTAGTTCTGGTTTCAATAAATTCATCTCTTTTATGTTTAACAATTATTCTGTCACCATTGTTTTTTTTTACTTCAATTAAAGGTCTCAACACAATACCTTCCCTCATTTTACCAATTCCACAACCATTTCTAATTGCTTGAATAGAATCACTATCTCTTTCAAAATTTAATAAATTCATATCTGTTTTAATTTTATTATAAAAAACAAAATCCAAATTGAATTTTTTAGTTACATCTTCAGCATTTGGAACATCTAACCAATTATCATCAATTTTAACATCAAATACAATAAACTTTAATTCTTTCCCATAAGTATGAGACATGCCTTGTTGTTTTCCACCATATGCTTCTCCATAAATTATTATATTAGATTCTTCTACTCCAAATAATTCAGTGAATTTGTTTATTAAAAATTGCTCATTAAACAAATTAATAAATTTCTCGTGCTTTTCTCCCCCAGAAAAAAATCTAATTTTTCCATCTTTCCATTGAATATGTGTGGAGGTTCCATGAATCTTTTCCATAGCATAACATTCTTTAAATAAAAGAATTTCTGTATTTTTGTAAAGATTCGGAATATGAAGATAACCCATTTTAACGCACCACTACATTAAAGTGTTTTTTTAAATATGTTTGCATTTTTCTGATTGATCCAGTTCCGTTTTTATTCCAAAAAGCACCAGTGTATTGAACCCACCAATCAAATTTAAACTTTTTCCAACTCCAAAAATATTTGGATTTAAGATACATGGGAAACATAATTTTCAATTTTTCTTTATTATTTAAACTAATTTCCCCAATACCATTTTTATCTAAATGTAGGGTTTTTTCTTTATTGTATTCTTTCATATTATTTTTAATTCCTTTTAGTTTATAAATCTTTCGTTTTTAATAAAACAACTATTTCCAAATAACTTTATCTGCTGCAGATTTAATTGCATTAGTATTTTTAATTATTTGCCACTTTTCAATAGTATCATCACAGTAAATCTGATAATATTTAGCACTTGTTTTTCCTTCAACTACTCTCAGACTTCTACCCAGTCTTTGAATAGTATCTCTATCTTGATTAGTTCCAGCTACACGAATACCTACATCTACATCTTTTACATCTAATCCTTCATTTAAAGATTTAACAGAGATAAGTATATTAACTTCTCCATTTCTAAATTTCTCAATAGCTTCTTGATTTTTACTTTTACTATGATATATCTCTGATTCATAACCATTTTTTTTAAGTAATTTTCTCTCTGTTTCAGCCATTTTTATTGTTTCATTAAAGATTATTACCTTTTTTCCATTTTCTGCCCTCACAATGCTTAATAACGCTTCCATCTTGCCAGTAGCATTAGATATAACTGCTTTTCTCCAACTAGTTGCACGCACAGCATTTATTGCTTGGAAAAATTTAGGATGTCCTTGATTTCTTGCTACATCAAACATTCCTTGAAAAGAATTTTTCTCTATTGTTTTTGTGTGTTTATCATATTTTTCTTTTTCAATTTCAGTTAATTTTATTGAAACATTGATTATTTCAAAATTACTTAGAACACCATCATTTACTGCATCTTCTGTATTATATTCATAAACAATTTTACCTATTAATATTTCAAGAATTTTGTGTTGCCCATCTGATCTTTTAAGTGTAGCAGTTATTCCCAATTTATATTTAAATTCATTATTCATGATTGGTTTTATGTTTTCTAATGACCCATATCTATGTGTTTCATCTAAAACAATCATTTCAAACATGGAAAGATTTTTATCTCTTATAGAATTAATAACAGCTACTGTTATTGGTTTTTGTATATTTTTTCCATCCCCTATTTGACCACATTGAATTCCAAGATTTTTATCTAATTCTTCTGTCCATTGATTCATTAAAGCAATAGTTGGAACCACTATAATTGTATTTACTGCTTTTTCTTGAATACAATACATCGCAGCAATACTTTTCCCAGATCCAGTACAACCTAAAAATATTCCATTAGCTTTATTTCTTTCCCATTCTTTATATGCTTTTAATTGCCAATTTCTTAAAAATTCTGTTTTAATCATTTCAATAACTCTGGATTTTCATAGATGTTTCCTATTATTCTTAATTGTCTTTCTCTAAAATGATTAAATGCTTCTGAATCTCCCAATCTTATTTCAATCAATTTAAAACAACCATGTTCAAAAATAACTTTACTATCTAAAAATGAATCTGAATTAATTCTAACAACATCTCCCTCATAAATCTCAACACCATTTTTATCTTTTAATCCTGTGAACTGTTGTATATCTCCTAACTGGACACATTCTTCGTTTTCATTATCATCAATCCAAAAAGTTAATCTATCCCCCTCTCTTCTTATTTCAAAGTCTTTTTCAAACTTTTCTAACCATCCATTCCAAGCTCTAAATTTTATTTCTCTACTCATGATAATTTTAGTTAGTGAGTCTTTATAAATCTTTCTGTTTAGAAATTAACTATTTTTACAGTTTTTTTATAAAAATAGTTAATTTCTCTAGAAAACTACCGAAAGGTTTATATACCCTAATTTCTTGAAAGTTGTATGATAAATAAAACATTGATAAAACTTAGTAAGAAGTTAGCAGTTAATGTTAATTATCATGGGATTTCTTTCGATAGACAATTCGAACGTAATCCCTACAATGATACGTGTCCGACACGTCAATAAATTCATTGTGGGGTCATAACATAGTTTAAAGGTTGTTATTATATTAATTATAAAAGTGACCTCACATTCATAAGGGGTGTTGAGGGAACTTGGTAACCTCCGTGGTTTGGGACCACGGTATCTCGGTTCAAATCCGAGACACCTCATCTGCCGGTATAGCTCAGTGGCATTAGAGCAATTCCCTTGTAAGGAATAGGTCGGGGGTTCGAATCCCCCTACCGGCTTAGATGTGGGATGGGGGGTCCATGGCATTGGCTGCAACCCTTTGCATAGGAGTTCAATTCTCCTCCATATCTCTGTTATTTCTCCACAAATTAAGGGCCTATAGTAGTAATGGTAGAATACTTCGCTTGCACCGAGGAGATGTGAGTTCAAATCTCACTGGGTCCATCAGGTTAGGTAGTAACTTTCCTAGTCTTTAGATATTTAATGCGTTCATAGTATAGTGGTAGTATGAGGGATTTCCAATCCCTAGGTTTGGGTTCGATTCCCAATGTTCGCATATGATCTTGTAACTCAGTGGTCAGAGTGACAGACTGTTAATCTGTTGGTCATTGGTTCGAATCCAATCAGGGTCGTAAACTCTTCTAAGTCGCGGAGTGCGACAACAGGCTGTAACCCTGTGGAGGTCTGTGCAACTCAGGCAGGAGAGATAAAAGGCCTATGGTGTAATGGATAGCACGCAGAGTTTCTACCTCTGAAGTAGGGGTTTAATTCCCTTTAGGCTTATATAGGCTGTTGGTGTAATGGTATAGCACACAACTTTTACATGGTTGAGATAAGAGTTCAATTCTCTTACGGCCTATTTATAGGGCCATCGTCTAGTTGGTCAAGGACACTGGGCCTTGAACCCAGAAACGTAGGTTCGAATCCTGCTGGCCCTATTTTGCCTACTTAGTCTAGTGGTAAGACACCTGCCTGTCGCGCAGGAGACCCGGGTTCGATTCCCGGATTAGGCGTTAGGATTTAGTGTAGCGGTCTAGCACGTAAGGTTGTGGTCCTTGAAGGGTGAGTTCAACTCTCACATTCCTAATTTGCTCCTATCGTATAGAGTTCAAGTACAATTGGTTCTCTACCAGTAAACATGAGTTAGAATCTCATTAGGAGCATTTTGCCCCCATAGTACAGTCCGGTCAAGTATATCAGGTTTTCAACCTGAAGACGTGAGTTCAAATCTCGCTGGGGGCGTAAAGGGCTATAATTTAATGGTAGAACACAAAGAGTTCTATCAAAAAGTTTAAATATTAAAAAAGAATAATGGTAAGATGAGAAAAAGTCATGAAGGAGAAACAAGAACTTGTAATTGTTGTGGTAGAAGATATATTTATATTAGAAAATCTGGACATAGATTAAACACTTGTAATTCTTGCCAAGTAAAAAAAT
>Ga0190306_1000579_pt1 | contig 11908 bp, 11 predicted proteins | sample 48700734_MG_FD_161657 | JGI IMG/M metagenome (GOLD analysis project Ga0190306, IMG submission 161657) | Hydrothermal vent sediment bacterial communities from Southern Trench, Guaymas Basin, Mexico - 4870-07-3-4_MG | ecosystem: Environmental > Aquatic > Marine > Hydrothermal vents > Sediment ...
GTTTGCTACAACCTTCCCATAGACAAGCGAATAAAGCCTCCCATCCCTATTTTCCCTCACCCTACAGATGCCCCTTTTCCCCTCACCAATCAGACACCGATGGCTACATAGTTTGCACCGTACCTTCTTATCCTTTAATCCTTCATAAAGCATTGCTTCCTTCATTACCTCCCCCTCTTTCTCTAGGATGAAACCTTCTTATCTAAATGTCAAGGCTTGAAAAATGCTTGACATTATTTAAACAAAGGATATACTCAGCAAAAATGCAGGTTAGTTGGGAGTTTTTACCAAAAGAGCCTGAACGTGCTAAAAAATTGGCCAATGCCTTAAGAATCCCTACCCTGATTGCTCAGCTATTACTAAACCGTGGTCTGGAGGACCCAGTTAGGGCATACCACTTCCTTTTTCCTAGGCTTTCTGATCTACACAATCCCTTTTTGCTCAAGGACATGGACAGGGCAGTCTCTCGCATAGCACAGGCAATAGTAAATGGAGAAAGGATTGTTATATATGGTGATTATGACGTAGATGGGCTGACTAGCACGGCCCTCATTTACCACTTTCTACACGGGCTCACCCCCCATATAGATTGTTATATCCCCAATCGTATACACGAGGGCTATGGTCTAAATATAGAGGCCGTAAAAAGGATAGCTACCAAGGGCTTTACCCTAATGATTACTACAGATTGTGGAATCAGTAATTGTGAAGAAATCGCCTTTGCAAGGGATCTTGGGCTTGATGTTATTGTGGTAGACCACCATAAAGTCCCATCTAATCCACCACCTGCCTATGCCATCATCAACCCAAAACAGAATGATTGTTCCTTTCCCTTTAAAGAGCTGGCAGGGGTTGGGGTAGCCTTCAATCTAATTATAGCCCTAAGGAGATATTTAAAGGGCAATGGGGCATGGGATGGGGGGGAGATGCCAAATTTAAAGGCCTACCTTGATCTTGTAGCCCTAGGTACTATTGCAGACATTGTACCCCTAATAGATGAGAACAGGATCTTTGTAAGGTATGGGCTAGAGGTACTAAAACAGACAGAAAGGCCTGGCATTAAGGCACTAAAAGAGATAAGTGGGCTTAATCATAGATTAAATTGCTGGGATGTGGCCTTTAGACTGTCCCCTAGGCTTAATGCAGCAGGGAGGATGGGTAAAGCAGGCCTTGCCTTAAGGCTCCTTATCAGTGAAGATAAAGAGGAGGCAAAATCTCTTGCAGGTAAGCTCAATGAGCTCAATCAAGAGCGGCAGAGGATAGAGGAGAGGATTTGGAGAGAGGCAAATAGGATGGTAAAAGAGACAGGACACTGTGTACTGGCAAACCCACAGTGGCACCCAGGGGTAATAGGCATTGTGGCAGGCAGGCTGACTGAGGCATTTAATAGGCCTACTATTCTAATTAGCCTCTGGCAGGGGCAGGGGAGGGGCTCAGGACGAAGCCCAAATGGCTTCAATCTATATCAGGCCTTAGAGAGTTGTGCCCCATACCTTAGCTCTTATGGTGGCCATGAATTGGCCGTGGGACTAAAAATTATGCCTGAGAATCTAGAAAGATTTATCAGACAATTTGAGCAGTTGGTAAATAGTTGTGAGGAGCTCAATGCTCAAAGGTTATATATAGATGCAGAGGCAGATTTTAAGGAGATCAATCTTGAATTTATGCGGCATTTGCAACTTTTTGAGCCCTATGGATTGGGCAATCCAGAGCCTACCTTCTGTAGTAAGGCCTTAGAGGTAAAACAATCAATAGTAAATGAAAGGCATTTAAAACTATTGGTAAGTCAAGGAAGTGCCTTATTTGAGGCAACTGGCCCAAATTCTCCCTACTTCCATCCCCTGCCCAAATACATCAAGCTTGCATTTACACCCTATCAGGAGAACTGGAGGCAGATTCAACTCATTAAATTGAGGATAAGGGACATTATGTCTTGAGACAAAATTATGAGGGTTATTTCAGGAAAGTATAAAGGGCACAGGCTATTTGTACCTAAAGGACTAAGGATTAGGCCCACCTCAGATCTGGTAAAGGAGGCCATCTTTGATATGCTAAATTTGGACTGGAATGGAAGATATGTCTTAGATTTATTTGCCGGGACAGGGAGCTTGGGCATAGAGGCCCTAAGTCGTGGTGCAGATAAAGTAGTATTTGTAGATAATTCCATTAGGGCTATTAAAAGCATTGAAAAAAATCTATCCTCTTTGGGCATCTCTTCTGCAGTAATCATCAGGAGGGATATAACAAAGGGGCTAAATTTTTTAAGGAAATGGGGCCCATTTGATGTAGTATTTATGGATCCACCCTATAGAGAGGGCCTTATAGAGAGGGCATTGAAATTACTAGAAAAAACATCTAATATACTAAATTCACAATCGATTTTGGTAATTGAACACTATTTTAAACAGAGATTTTTGACAGGACCATTTTTGGTTCAAAAAAGAAAGGAGTATGGTCAAACTGCCATAACCTTATTAAGATTAGGGGAAAATTATGCAAGAGAGGATTGCCGTCTATGCAGGTTCATTTGACCCCATTACCAATGGTCATATAAGCCTCATAAGGAGGGCACTAGAGATATTTGATAAGGTCATTGTGGCTGTAGCTATAAATCATGATAAAAGGCCCCTGTTTACAGTAGAGGAGCGCCTAGAGATGATAAGGGAGGGTATTAAGGAAAAGATAAAGGATTATGAAAGGGTGGAGGTAGATGCATTTGAAGGGCTATTAGTAGACTATACGGCCCGCAGGAATGCAAAGGTAATATTAAGGGGGCTTAGGGCCGTCTCTGATTTTGATTATGAGCTGCAGTTGGCACTGATGAATCGTCGCCTCAATCGAGATATCCAATCTGTGTTCCTTATGACTGATTTTAAATGGTTATTTTTGAGCTCTACCATTGTAAAAGAGGCCGCCAGATTTGGGGGGGATATAAGGGGATTGGTGCCACAAATTGTGGTAGAAAAATTAAGGGAGAAATTTAAAAGGCCTTAGATGCCTCATCTAATACCAATCTAGGGGCATCTGCCCAAAGGCCTTCAAGGTCGTAATATTTGCGGACAGGTTCATAAAATATATGGATTACCACATCATCATAGTCTAATAAGACCCATTTGCCTTGGCTGAGCCCCTCTATTCCTAAGGGGCGGTGTCCTTCCTTTTCCATATTCTCCAAAATGGCCTCTGCAATACCTTGTACATGACGGTCTGAATTTCCACTAATAATCAGGAAATAATCAGTAATGTTGGAGAGACCTCTTAGATCCAAAAGTACAATATCTAAGGCCTTCTTACTTGTAGCCGCCTTTAAGCTGGCTACCAATTTCATATTTTCCATAAACTCCCTTTTCATAAATATATTGCTCTACTGACTCAGGGACTAGATAACGGATAGAAAGACCTTTTTTTATAAGATTTCTAATAAGTGTAGCGGAAATGTCTAGTAGCGTTATTTTTCGATAAAGGACATCAAGTGCCCCTGGTATATAAAATGTCATCCCCTCCTTATCATATTTTATATCTTTAAAGATTTTTTTTAAGACATCGCCTATATGGGTCTCATCAAAACCAGGTCTAGAGATTATAACAAAGTGGGCCAGGGAAAAGAGTTTTTTATAAGACCTCCATGTCTCAATCTCTAAGAATGCATCTAGACCCAAGATAAAATAGAGTTTTGCCAAGGGATAGAGCCTATTTAACTCTTTCAGTGTATCTACTGTATAGGACATTCCCGGGCGCCTTCCCTCTATATCCAATACAGCAAAGTGTGGATTTCCTTCAGTGGCAAGTTTTACCATTTGGTAACGATGGTCAAAAGGGGCCAAATCCTCCTCCCGATGTGGGGGTATACCTGAGGGAATAAACAGAATCTTTTCTAGGGAAAGGGCCTCGTATACCTCTTCAGCAGCCCGCAAATGCCCTGCATGAATAGGGTTGAAGGTCCCACCCAGGATTCCAATCTTTGCTTTCTTATCCTTAACTTCTAATCTGCCCCTGTCCAAAGACAATGAATTTGGTAGTCGTTAATTCCTCCAAGCCCATAGGGCCATAGGCATGTAGTTTTGAGGTGCTTATCCCTATCTCTGCCCCTAATCCCAATTGATTTCCGTCATTAAATCTGGTAGATGCATTTACAATTACCACTGAGGCATCCACCTCTTCCAAAAACCTCCAGGCATTTTGATAGTCCTCGGTAATAATAGTCTCTGTGTGATTTGAGCCATATTTAGAGATGTGTAGGATGGCCTCATCTATGTCCCTTACAACCTTTACAGAGAGGATCAAGTCCAGGTATTCCTTAGGCCAGTCCTCCTCTGTTGCTGGTTTGGCAGAAGGGAAGATTTCACAGGTCTTAGGGCAGCCCCTAATCTCTACCCCCGCCTCTTTAAAGCGTTTTAACATAGGCGGGAGAAATGCTGAGGCTATCCTTTCGTGTACCAACATGGTCTCCATAGCATTACATACACCAGGGCGCTGCACCTTTGCATTAAAGCATACCTCTTCTGCCATCTTCAAATCGGCCTTGTCATCTACATATGTATGACAAACCCCTTTATAGTGCCTAAGCACTGGTATCCTTGCATTTTCTGTAACAAATCTAATCAGGCCCTCGCCCCCACGGGGGATGATTAGATCAATATAATCCTCCAATTTTAATAGGTGTAAAATGGCCTCTCTCTCTGTAGTGGGCACTATTTGGATGGCCTTTTCAGGAAGCCCTACCTTTGCTAGTGCCCCCTGCATCAGTTTCCCCAGATAGATATTAGAATTTATGGCCTCAGAGCCACCCCTTAAGATAACAGCATTTCCTGACTTTAGGCATAATACGGCTGCATCTACAGTGGCATCAGGGCGTGCCTCATAGACCATGGCAATTACACCCAATGGAATACGCATCTTCCCTACCTTTAATCCATTTGGCCTCTGCCACATCTTTACCACTGTACCCACTGGATCAGGAAGTGATATAACCTCAGATATCCCATTTATCATGCCTGAGATTCTCTCCTCATTCAATGTAAGTCTATCAATAAGTGCCTTAGATAGCCCCTTTTCCTTTGCAAAACTTATATCCTTTGCATTCTCACTAATAAGTTCAGCTTTATTCTCTTCTAATGCCTTTGCTATCTCCATAAGTGCGGCATTTTTCTGTCTGGTGTCAGCAGTCTTCATTATACTTGATGCAGCCTTTGCATCCTTTGCCATTTTTATTATCTCTTCCATTTCAGCCCATATAATTAGCACAATATTTAAAAATAGGCAAGTATATGACGGGGTAATTGACAAATAATAATAATCATGTTAAATCAAACCAAATTTTTTAAAAAGATACCAGAGGGGGTTATGCCAGAATCTACTGTTAAACTCCAAATATCCCTCTTAGATCTGAATTTTTCCATCGAGGGACCAGAACCATTGGCTAGGACCACATGGGACTATCTAAGTAAAGAGATTATTCCTTATCTTTTAAGGAGGTCCTTTTCAACCCAGGTTGAGAACGAAAGAGAGACAGAATTAGAAGAACTTGGGGGGAATGCAAAGGGGAAAATACTCAAGCAAGAAGAAAGTCTCGATCAGCAATTGTGGGAGTCTTATAAGAAAAAGCATCCCAAAACAAGGGTGGCTACTGCAACCTTCTTTGCCTATTATTTGAAACATTTTAAAAATAAACCTGAATTCTCTTCAAAAGACTTGAAGGTATGTTATGAGTCTGTTAATTTACCCCTATCAGCAAAATATCCCCAGGAAATATGGGATGCGATTTATAAATATAATTTTATAGAAAAAGGGACTGAAAAGGGCTTCTATAGACTTACAGAAAAGGGAGAACAATATGTAGAGGCAATGGGGCAAGGTTAAGAAGGTCTAACACCCCTCCATTGGAATCTCTTCTTCAGGGACTTCTTCTTCGATCTTTTCCTTGGCTGTAGGCTTTTTAACCTTAGTAATGGAAATTACGATGCTTTTTCCTTCCTTTATCTGATAAATGACCTCTACTGTATCGCCACTCTTCACTTGAGACAAGTCACAACTCTTTTCATCAAAAGAAAACTCCTGTGAAATGGTGATGGTTTTGTGGGCTTTGTCAATGCTTACTATCTTTCCTATTATAGTTTTAGTCTCTTGCGCCAGATTCTGAGATATAAATGCAAATGTAAATATAAAAATAAAAACTAACATCCCTATGCAAAATGGCCTTTTCATTATCCTCAACCTCCTTTTTTAAGGGATTTTAAATCATTCTTTTTTAAAAGAAAAGGGGTAATTTTAAAACTTAGATTTTATTAGGGGATTTGATTTTTTGACACAATTCTAAGTGAGTCTTGACTTATATAGATACTTAGGATATTCTAGATTAAAGCGAGAGTGGCGGAACTGGCAGACGCGCAGGACTTAGGATCCTGTGGGTAAAACCGTGCGGGTTCGACTCCCGCCTCTCGCATATGGGGACTATGGAAATTAAAGTAGAGGAATTAAGTAGTGTTAAGCGTAAGTTAGAAGTAGTAGTGCCAAAGGAAAAGGTTGATGAAGAGATAGAGACAATCTGTCAGGATCTAAAAAAACGGGTAAAGGTAAAGGGCTTTCGACCTGGAAGAGTGCCTATTCCTATCCTAAAGCGTATTTACCATCAGGATGTGATAAGCCAAGCAATGTTAAAGATTATTGAGAAGACTTACCCCCAAGCCCTGGATGAGGCAAAATTAAAACCACTATTTGAACCCACAATCTCCCCTGAGGCACTGGAAGAGGGTAAGGCATTTAAATATGCAGTTACATTAGAGATAATGCCCGATATTAAATTAGGGGAATATAAGGGCCTGGAGGTAGAAGTGCCCTTAGTAGATATTGATGAAGATACCGTAAATAGAGAGTTAGAGAAGCTGAGGGAGACCTATGCCGAGGTTGGAGATATTAAGGAAGAAAGGCCTTTAAAATTGGGGGACTATGCTGTCCTTGATTTTCAAGGATATATTGGGGAAACACCCATAGATAACCTTAAGGCCAATGATTTTATGGTAGAATTGGGAGGTCAACAATTACATGAAAATATAGAAAAGTCATTATTGGGGATGAAGAAGGGAGAAGAGAAGGTTGTTAAGCTTAAATACCCCAAAGATCACCAAGACCCTAACTTAGCAGGTAAGGAGGTAGAGCTTAAAATAAAGGTAAAGGATATCAGGGAAAAAATTTTACCAGAGTTAAATGACGAATTTGCCAAACAGGTTGGAGATTATGAAAATTTAGATCAATTAAAAGAGGCAGTTAAAAGGGACATTAAACAACGTGTAAAGGCGGCCAGGGATGCCTATATTAAAGATAAAATTATCTCTCAATTGATAAAAGAAACAGAGATTGAGGTCCCAGAAGGTTTGGTAGAACAGGAGCTTCATTTGATGATAGATAGGGCCTCTAGGTTTTCATCTCCACATATCAAAGAGCACCTAGACCTTGAAAGGATGAAGAAAGATTTGCGTCCATTGGCAGAGGAGAAGGTAAAAATGCACTTAATTTTGGGAAAGATTGCTGAAGTAGAAAACATTAAGCCAACAAAGGAAGAACTAGATGAGAATCTATCCGCAGTGGCCTCCCAGCTAAAGAAAAGTGTGGAGTCCCTCAGGGGCTCTTATGCAGAGGAAAGGTTAAGGGTGCATATCATAGAGGAGAAGACATTGAAATTTCTTAGAGATCATGCCAAAATTATAGAAAAAAATATGGAAAAAAAGGATGATGAAAAATGAGTCTTATTCCTATTGTCATTGAACAAACAGGACGTGGAGAGAGGGCCTATGATATTTATTCACGCCTCCTAAAGGATCGAATAATATTTCTGGGAGATGCCATAGATGATACCATTGCCAATCTCATAGTTGCCCAATTGCTCTTTTTAGAATCAGAGGACCCAGATAAGGACATCCATTTTTATATCAATTCACCGGGGGGGATTATCACTGCAGGTTTGGCCATTTATGATACTATGATGTACATTAGGTGTCCTGTCTGCACATATTGTATAGGGCAGGCATCCAGCATGGCAGCCGTTTTACTTGCAGCTGGGATTAAAGGGAAGAGATATGCCTTACCCCATTCCCGCATATTGATTCACCAACCATTGGGGGCCTTTCAAGGACAGGCCGCTGAGGTTGAAATCCAGGCAAGAGAAATTTTGCGTTTAAGGGAGGTTGTAAATAAGATTTTGTCTAAGCATACCGGGCAACCTTTAGAAAGAATACAACAAGACACAGAGAGGGATTTTTATATGGACGGTGAGCAGGCCTGCCGATATGGCATAGTTGATGCGGTGATCTCAAAGAGGGAAACAGAAAAGGTGGCTATTGCCTTGGGGGGTGTTTAAATGGTGAGGAAGAATAAATCTAGAGAGAAAAAGTTGTGTTGTTCATTTTGTGGCAAGAGTCAGGATGAGGTGAGAAAACTCATTGCCGGGCCTTCGGTTTATATATGTGATGAGTGTGTTGAGCTCTGCAATGAGATTCTAGCTGAGGAATATGAGGCAGAGGGCATAGGCCCAAGCTACAACCTACCAAAACCTGCACAAATAAAGGCATTCTTAGATGAGTATGTTATTGGACAGGAAAAGGCAAAGAAGATGCTCTCTGTGGCTGTCTATAACCACTATAAACGCATCTACAGTCGTGTGGAATTGGATAATGTAGAACTACAAAAGACTAATATTTTACTCATTGGGCCTACAGGGTGTGGCAAGACCCTGCTTGCCCAAACATTGGCAAAATTTCTTAATGTACCTTTTACCATTGCTGATGCAACTACACTAACAGAGGCAGGCTATGTAGGGGAAGATGTAGAAAATATTATCCTTTATCTACTTCAGGCAGCAGACTATGATATTGAGCGTGCCTCACAAGGCATTGTTTATATAGATGAGATAGATAAAATAGCCCGCAAGACAGATGGACCTTCCATTACCCGAGATGTTTCGGGTGAGGGGGTACAACAGGCCCTGCTCAAGATTGTAGAGGGAACTATAGCCAATATCCCCCCAAAAGGGGGTAGAAAACACCCTCAGCAGGAATTTTTAAAGGTGGATACTGCAAATATCCTATTCATATGCGGAGGGGCATTTGTAGGCTTAGAAGATATTGTAAGGTCACGTATTGGCAGCAGGGGGCTAGGATTTGGAGCAGATATTAGGAGTAAAAAAGGGGAAAAGGTAGGAGAGGTCTTAGAAAATGTGCAACCAGAGGATTTGATTAGATATGGGATGATTCCTGAGTTTGTTGGTCGTTTCCCCGTGACTGCAATTCTCTATGAACTTACTGAGCAGGATCTAGTGGATATCCTTGTCAAACCCAAAAATTCAATCATCCGTCAATATCAAAAATTGTTCAAAATGGAGAATGTAAGTTTGAGATTTACTGATGCAGCCTTGCATGAAATTGCCAAACAGGCTATAAAGCGTAATACAGGGGCAAGGGGGTTAAAAACTATAATTGAAAATATACTTTTAGATACGATGTTTATATTACCAGACCTAGAGAGTGTTAAAGAATGTGTAATTGATGAAGATGTAATCCTAAGTGGTAAATCACCCCTTATTGTTTATGAAAGTAAGGCAAAAACAGCCTAATTTTGACCTTCCTTTTCTAGGAAAAAGTGATTATAATAAGTAGGAGGCTTAGATGTTCTTTTTTAACCGTAATAAAACAAATAACCCACAGAGGGATATTATTAACCTTCCCTTATTGCCTTTAAGGGATGTAGTAGTCTTTCCCTATATGGTCATTCCACTCTTTGTAGGAAGGAAGTGTTCTATTGCGGCCTTAGATCATGCTATGACACTGGGGCGGACTATCTTCTTGGTATCACAGAGAAAGGCCCAAGTAGATGAGCCTAAAGAAAAGGACCTTTATACTGTAGGTACCATAGGAAGTATTCTACAACTTTTAAGATTGCCTGATGGAACAGTAAAGGTACTTATAGAGGGGAGGCAGAGGGGGCGTATTATTAGATATTTGCCCAACCAAGATTTCTTCCTGGCGGAGATAGAAAAGATAGATGATTCTTATGTCCCTACCGTAGAGACAGAGGCCCTTGTTCGTTCTCTCGTATCTGCCTTTGAGGAATATGCAAAGCTTAATCCAAAGATTACAAATGAGATAGTAAACATGGTTACATCTGCTGAGGAGCCCCCTCGGTTGGCTGACATTGTTGCTGCACACATTTTTATCAAAGTAGACAAAAAACAACAGATTCTAGAGACATTTGATGTAAACAAGAGGATGGAACTGGTACTAGGCCTTGTACGTGGTGAAATCGAGGTAATAAGGACAGAGCAACGCATTAAGGCACGTGTTAAAAAGCAGATGGAGAAGACCCAGAAAGAATATTATCTTACAGAGCAGATGAAGGCCATCCAAAAGGAGATGGGAGAGGGAGAGGAGTTAAGGGATGAGATCAAGGAGTTAGAAAGGAAGATAAAGGCCAAACCCATGTCTAAGGAGGCAAAGAGAAAGGCACTTCATGAACTCAAAAAACTAAAGATGATGGCCCCCATGTCTGCTGAGGCTACAGTGGTAAGGAACTATATAGACTGGCTCATTTCCTTACCTTGGAATAAAAAGGCAAAGGTGAGGTTGGACCTCGATGAGGCCAAACGTATATTGGATGAAAATCACTATGGTTTAGAAGAACCAAAGGAGCGTATCTTAGAGTATTTGGCTGTACAGCACCTGGCCAAAAAGGTAAAGGGGACTATCCTCTGCTTTGTAGGCCCACCAGGTGGTGGGAAGACATCCTTGGCAAGGTCAATAGCACAGGCTACAGGGAGGGAGTTTGTACGTCTTTCCCTAGGTGGGATACGCGATGAGGCCGAGATCAGAGGGCACAGGAGGACCTATATTGGGGCACTTCCAGGAAAGATCATCCAATCCCTCCGTAGGGTAAAGACCAATAATCCTGTATTCTGTTTGGACGAGATTGACAAGCTTGGCACAGATTTTAGAGGGGACCCTGCAGCGGCCCTGTTGGAGGTATTGGACCCAGAACAAAATTTTGCCTTTAATGACCACTATTTAGATGTAGACTATGACCTCTCTGAGGTATTTTTCATTACTACAGCAAATACACTATACACTATACCTTGGGCATTGCAGGATCGGATGGAGATTATAAGACTGCCCGGTTACACAGATATTGAGAAATATCATATTGCTACAAAATTTTTAATCCCAAAACAAATAAAACAGTGTGGCCTTAGAGAAGATCATATTTCCTTTTCAAACAATGCCATATATGAGATTATTCATTCCTACACAAAAGAGGCAGGTGTAAGGAATCTAGAGAGGTGTATTGCCTCTGTCTGCCGTAAAGTTGCCAAGGAGATAGTAAGAAAGGGGACACAGACAAAGATACACGTTACTAAGGCAGGATTAAACAAATACCTAGGTGTTCCGAAGTACCGTTTTGGTCAGAGGGAAGAAAAAGACGAGGTAGGTGTAGCTACTGGCTTGGCATGGACAGAACTTGGTGGTGAATTGCTGCAAACTGAGGTTGCAATAATGCCTGGGAAGGGGAAGTTAATTGTTACAGGAAAGTTGGGAGAGGTAATGCAGGAATCGGCACAGGCAGCCCTGAGCTATGTACGTTCAAGGGCGATTAGCTTTGGCCTAGAACCAAACTTTTATGAAAAATATGATGTTCACATCCATGTGCCAGAAGGTGCTGTGCCAAAGGATGGGCCCTCTGCAGGTATTACTATGGCCGCTGCCCTAGTCTCTGCCCTGACCAAGGTAGCAGTGAGAAAGGATGTGGCTATGACGGGTGAAATTACCCTCCGTGGAAAGGTCTTGCCCGTTGGTGGTCTGAAAGAGAAGTTATTGGCTGCACATAGGGGGCGTATTAAAAAGGTCATAATCCCCAAGGAGAATAAGAA
>Ga0190306_1000590_pt1 | contig 11852 bp, 6 predicted proteins | sample 48700734_MG_FD_161657 | JGI IMG/M metagenome (GOLD analysis project Ga0190306, IMG submission 161657) | Hydrothermal vent sediment bacterial communities from Southern Trench, Guaymas Basin, Mexico - 4870-07-3-4_MG | ecosystem: Environmental > Aquatic > Marine > Hydrothermal vents > Sediment ...
TAAGATCATCCCAAACCTATCTATCATGGTGGAAGTGGAAAACCTACTCGATAGAAGTTATTCCATATGGCAAGGTTTAAATGAACCACGCCGCAGGCTGAGCGTAGGTGTGGGGGTTAAATTCTGAAAGTAGAGGGGCTTATAGAAATCTTATGATAAGAAACAAAGGGGGCGCTAAGGATTAAGAATAGGCAATGGGTGAACCATTTTGAAAGTAAAAATTCCACCATTTGCGTATAAAAAGATGTGCTTGACTTTTGTTCACCCTTTGCCATATATTACTATGGCATGATGTTCATTGGTAAAATCTCCATAAAATGGCAAGAAAAAGCAAGAGTTTTATTATAGTGGTTGTGTCTAACAGTAGGAAAAAATAAAATGGACAGTCTTGACAATAAGGCATTGAAACACTTCCCAGGACGTGTTGTACGTAAAGACCTTGTAGGAACCCTTAAAGGGCAAATGAACGTGCCCACCTATGTACTAGAATATTTATTGGGCAAGTATTGCGCATCTGCCGATAAAGAGGTGATAGAATCAGGTTTAAGGGAAGTTAAACGAATCCTAACAGAACATTACGTTCGTCCTGATCAAGCAGAATGGTTTAAATCACAGGTACGCGAACGAAGTTACCACCGTGTTATCGATAAGGTGAAAGTGCGATTGGTTGAAACGGAAGATAAATATTGGGCGAGCCTGATCAACCTGCAGATTGACCGTGTGCATATAAGTGAGGAGTTGGTCCACCGTTACGAAAGGCTCTTGGGGGGTGGAGTCTGGGCCGTTGTCGACTTGGAATATGACCCACAGTTAGTTCATAGGGGTGAAGTACGCCCTTTCGTGATCCGTGAATTACGTCCTATTCAGCTGGCGAGGGGCCAAATTTTGACGGAGATACAGGAAAAACGGACACACTTCTCGCGCGATGAGTGGATGGATTTGCTCCTACGTAGCGTCGGCTTGGAACCTAAAGCACTCTCGCATCGCCTGAAAATGCTTTACTTGGCACGACTTATACCTTTAGTGGAAAACAACTATAATTTGGTAGAACTTGGTCCACGCGGTACAGGTAAGAGTTATGTCTATCGTGAGGTTTCCCCTTACGCCATTTTGGTATCGGGTGGTGAAGTTACAGTACCAAGTTTATTTATCGCACACATAGGCCGGGGACGTATCGGGCTGGTCGGTCTATGGGATGTGGTCGCTTTCGACGAAGTAGCTGGGTTGACGCGGCTCGCGAATCCGCAGGCTATTAACCTGTTAAAGGATTACATGGAATCAGGAAGTTTCAGCCGTGGAAGAGAGGAGATTACAGCTGTGGCATCGCTTGTGTTCATTGGTAACATTAACGTAGATATTGAAACTGCCCTACGTACAAGCCATTTGTTCACACCGTTCCCTGTGGAGATGCAAGATCTGGCTTTCCTTGATCGGTTTCATGCCTATCTCCCTGGATGGGAGATTCCAAAGATGACCAACCAGTTGCTCACTTCACATTATGGGTTAGTGGTGGATTACCTTGCAGAGGTATTTCGTGAGCTTCGTAAGTTAAGCTACGGTGATGTTATAGATGGACATTTTGAATTGGGTGATGCCTTAAATAAACGAGACGAGAAAGCAGTCCGTAAAACTGTTTCGGGATTCTTGAAACTGCTTCATCCAGATGGGAAATGGACGAAAGAAGAAATGAAGGAATACTTAACTTACGCTCTGGAGTTTCGCCGACGGGTCAAAGAGCAACTTCGGCGTATGGGCGGTGTAGAGTACTGGAATACCTCGCTGTCATATCGGGATAAAGTGACAGGCGAAGAGGAGTTTGTCGCCTTACCCGAACAGGGTGAAGCCATGGTTATTCCCCCTGATCCCCTCCCACCAGGAACGGTCTTCACAGTTGGATGGGATGTGGAGAGTCACCGCTATGCTTTATTTCGAGTGGAGGTTGCACTAATGAAGGGTAGCAACTATATTGTGACCGGAGCTGTAGGCAAAACAATGCGTGAGGCGGTACGTACTGCTTACGATTATCTGCGTAGCAACCTGCACCGTTTCACTATCGACCGTTCGCTTACCGATACGCAAGTACATTTTCAGGTTGTGAACTTAATGCAAGCGAAAGAGGGTAGCCAAACAGCATCAGCATTCTTCATAGCTTTGTTCTCTGCACTTGTCAAAAAGCCGATCCGTGCAGGCACAGTAGTGTTGGGTGAGATCACTATTCAAGGAGGGGTTTTACCCGTGAGCGACTTGGGTGAATGTGTGCAACTGGCAAGGGAAAATGGTGCAAGAAGGATACTGGTGCCCATCGCTAACGCTAAGGACATACCACAAATTCCCACAGAAATACTTTCAGGCCTGGAGATAGCATTTTACTCTGACCCCAAGGACTGCTTACTCAAAGCGTTACAGGAGTGAAGGGAATAAAACAAATGGAAGAAGTGAAATTTCAAGCACACCTCCAACGTGGGATCGGACTTCAAGAGATGCAAAGGTTACTGCAAACCTACGCACAGTATGGTGATTGGCAGAAAGTGCGTGAACTGGCACTCCACGAAAACCTTTTAGGGAAAACATCCGAGCATATGGTTAAGAACATGCTGTATGCGTTCAAGCGGCGGTTCCTCTCCGATTTGGGGTTGCCACCTGCTGAAATAATCGCTGAAATGATGTGCTCCAACATCTCTGAAACGGTAAAAATACAAACATTGCTACCATATTACCTTCTTAGTGATGCATTAGTCAAGCACTGTTATCGTGAACTGGTGCTAAAACGTTTAACTTCAGATCACCAAACGCTCACGAGTGCTGAGGTGCTCGAACACTTACACACCTTAAGTACGAAACACAAAGAGCTGGCAAGATGGTCCGATTATTTACGGCGACGATGGGCGCGAGGCTTCATCGCTTTCCTTCGCCATTTCGGTTTGATGGAGCATTACCCACACAGAAAGTTGCGACGGCTTTGGCTTCAACCCGAAACTTTTGGACTCTTTTGGCTTTGGTTTTGGAAGCGGGATGGTTCATTTTGGAGAGTAAAGGAGAACGAAATCTGGGTTCTATTGCAAGTAGACGAACGATACCTTGAGGAATTACTTTCTGAGGGGCAGTTGCGTGGCTGGTGGACTTACCAGCGGTTGGGTGAAATTGTGCAATTTCACCCAATGTTCAGCAACCTGAAGGAGTGGCTCAAAGATGGGCTGGCATGAAGTAATGGAAGAACTGGAGTGGAAACTTGGAGGGATATTGCGTGGGGAATACCGTCCGCGTGATGGAATACCGTTCTTTAGAGTGCAATACCCACCGCAGGAGGAGCGTAAGGCGCTGTCTGAGTTTCATCTACTCTCGGAACGATTGAAGCAACACAGCTGGCAAGTAGGGTGCCTTTCGCTCACCGATGTGCTACGAGAAACCCTTGCTGACATGCTCAACTGTCCGCTGGATGCTCTCCATGAAAGGTTAAGGAAACTGGAGCAGGAGCGTGACCGAGAAGAGTTACAGATGGCGCTGTGGGGGCATCTTCCCGAAAGGGTTGCGGAAAAGTTGGTTGAAAAACTCACCCCCTTCCCTCAAAACAGCATCGTCATTTTGCTCCGCACAGGTGCACTTTACCCGTTTGTGCGGCCATCAGCGCTCCTTGCACGCCTTGAAAATAGAGTGAATTGCATCATCGTACTCGCGTATCCAAGCACAACCTTAGGTGAGCTGCTGGATACGGTGCCAACTTCATTACACGGTGGTTATTACCGAGGAGAAGTTATTTACTGGAGGGAAGGAGGATAGCGAAGAATGCGAGTTAGACAAATCCTTGAACGAGACCCTGAGCGGGAAATTACCACTGTGGTCAAAATCACAGACCATCACCCTAAGCGTGTCTGGATGGAGATGGACGAATACGTGCCCACGAACACGGTCAAAAACTACTTCCGTGAGATATTAGATGTGCTGCTGGAAACACGCCGTGGTGCTACGGAAAGGGTCTGTATCTGGGTCAGTGGATTCTTTGGTTCCGGAAAGAGCCATTTCATCAAGGTGCTCGGTTATTTACTGGAAAACAAAACGCTTCAAGATCCAGATGGAAATGAACATCAGTCTCAGGAGTTCATTTGCCGACGCTTGGGCTTGGAGGGATTCCTTCCACATCTAAAACGTGAGTTCATCGTGAAAGTCCTCTTTATTAACCTGTTGGATTATGATCCACAAAACCCACATTACTCCACGCTCAGCAGGCTTATCTATCGCCACTTCCTGGAACAAAAAGGTCTTTCCACCGATTTCTGGGTTGCCGCTTGGGAGAAGGAATTGCAAGAGTTGGGCCTCTGGGAACAGTTCAGGGGTTGGGTTCAGCAAACCTATAGACGTGATTGGGAACGAGAACGCGAGCTGAATGCCGAAACGATTCTACAGCATGCCCTGCCAAAACTTATGTCAAACCGCTATCGGAACGAGGAAGATGCTGCAAACGCCATCCGTGAAAGTAAGCGTCGATACGCTACCATCAATCCCTCGGATGTGGTACGTGAGTTAGTGGAGGAAGCAAAGCGGCTGGATGAGCACAACGGACGAATCGTAATCCTTCTGGATGAAGTTAGTCTCTACATTGGCGAAAGTGTGGAACGCTTGACAGACCTTAATAGTATTGCAGAGCAAGTCGTCCAGCAAGGCGATGGCAAAGTGATTTTAATCGCCACTGCGCAGGAAGTGCTCCCCGAACTCGTTTCACGCCTAACTAAAAACCGGCAAATTTTAGAGTGGCTCAGAGACCGTTTCCGTGTCCAATTGGGTCTCCCACCTACGGAGGTTCGGCAGGTGATCGCTCGGAGATTGCTATCAAAGACCGCCGATGGTGTTGCTCATCTCAGGAAAATGCTTCAACGCTACGAAGGAAGTATGCGAACGGCCCTTACTCTTGAAAGTGGTTGGAGCGAGGATGAATTCATTGAGCAATACCCCTGCCACCCTTACGCTATCCAGCTTATGCAGGACATTATGGGAGCAATGCGTGGTTCAATCGAGGAGGCACGACGCCTGAGTGGCTCGGAACGCTCTTTGCTCAAATTGATCCACGCTATACTGCGTGGTGAAGGTGGATTAATACGCGGTGCTGACCAGAGCCTTGGCTGGCTTATTAGTTTCGATCTGTTTTACGATGCCCTCGCCCCTGATTTGCGTGCCATACCCTCGGTACAGGTGCACGCTTTGAACGAAATTGCTCGCCTCGGTAAGATTAATGACATGCCAATTGCCCGCATAGCCAAAGCGCTCTTCTTGCTACAACGCTTGGGCAGCCGTTACCCATGTTCGGTTGAGAACATCGCAGCATCACTTATTGACCGCATGGATGTGGACATTGAACAACTGCGTCATACCGTGAGGGAAGGGTTAAAGAAACTTCAACAGGAAGGCTGGGTCGTGGAGGAAGCCGGGAAATATCAGCTCCTTACACCAGCTGAACATAGCCTTGAGCGTGAGATTCATAAGAATCTCCCCGGACCTGCCGAGCTTCAGCAAGAAGCTGTTAACATAATGCGTGAGATGCTCCGTAACTTCCGCTACGAACATGGTCAAATTCGTCGCCCATTAAAAGTAGCACTGGAGGTAGATGGCGAGACGATCTCCGAGGCAGGAGATTTGAAGGTACGTCTGTTCACTCCGTTTGCTACACAGACGAAGGAAAACCTGCTCATGGAAAGCATAGCTGAGTCTAAGGTGCTTTTGTGGAGTGCATCAGAATCGCCAAAATTGCGCCAACTCCTTGAGCGAGCCATCGCTATACGGAAGACGCTGGAACAATGGCAGACACGTTCGCTCACAAAGGAACAGGAAGAGCACAAAGGGAGGCTTGAGCGCGAGATGAATGAAGCATTTCAAAGAGGCCTGCCAGACCTTTTCCGACAGTCATTTCTCAACGGGCAAGTATTTGTGAACGGACAGGAAAGCACCCCACAAGGTGACCAGTTGGAAACAGCGTTACGCAATAGCCTCCGTCATATCGCTGAAGAGGTTTATACCGAGTTCATAGACAAACGCCCAACTAAAGACCGTGACTGCGCTGCCATCCTGACTTGGCAACCAGGGACGGCTCTACCGGGAATTTTCTCCGACCTTGGATTGCTCACCTCTAATGGACGCATTCATCGCGATGCGCAACCGCTGAGTACGGTGATGGGTGAATTGCAAAGACGCCAAAATTTGGGACAAGACCGAACAGGCAAAGCGTTGCTGGGGTGCTTCGAAAAACCACCCTATGGTTGGGACCCACGTCTTGTGCGCCTTTTCACCGCAACGCTGTTCAAAATGGGTCGTATAGGAATACGCTACCAGAACCGCGATATCACCGACCCTACAGATACGCAGGCGCAAACTGTTTTCGCACAGCATCGTGAGTTTCAACGAGCAACCTTTGAGATACTACCTGAAGTAAACTGGCGAGAGGCGAGCGAGAGAACATCACATGTCTTCGGTGTTCGAGGTGGCGATACGTTTGAGCAAACTGCTGAAATAATTCGTGGGCAAGCACAGCAGTGGCTGGAGAAGGTACAGATGCTGGAGACACGTTCCCGTGACAATGTCCTCCCACAAAAGTTCGCCAAAATATGCCAGCAAACCGCTCAAATGCTCCAAGAAATAGTACGGCAAGATGACTTGAACGCTTGCCTGCGATGTTTCTTGAAACATGCCGATAGCTTGAAAGACGCCATGTCGCTTGTACGTGCGTTGGATGAATTCCCTTTTGATAAATATCGCAAGATGCGCCAATTTGCTGCAGTAGCCGCCGATTGGGCACAAGTTCTGTCTGGCGATGCTGCACAGCGGTGGCGCAACTTTACAGAGAATATGGGTGCCGATGACCTTATCCAACGGTGGGGACAACTCGTGGATGATTACGCTTTCCTTCGCTCACGTTACTCGGAGGATTACAAAAGACGCCATGTGGAGTTCCAAAGTTTGCTCAACCAAACGTTAGATGAACTTCGTCACCATGAAGCCTTCAAATCCCAACCCGACCGTGCCGAAGATTGCATCCGTCGGATGGAACAACTTCGATGCGAAGCTGATGGAACGCCCGACGAAGAGTCTTTTACCTGCCCCAACTGCCAGCGCTCGTATGCGAGCATGACTATCACATCGGTGAAGGAACATCGGCATCAGATAGAAGTATCACTGGACGAACTTTTACCACATGCACCTCCCGTGGAAACATTTCAACTTCAACGTACCGTGCAAAGTCCTGATGAGGTGGATGAACTCGCATCGGAACTGCGACGTTACGTCCAAAGAACAAAGCGCCCTGTCAGCGTGCAAATCAAAGCGGAGCCAGAAAGTGGCGCAGATGAACCGCCAAGAGAGGGCAAAAATTAGACAAACGATCCTGAAGTGTCGGCAGACGCTGGAAGCAGAAATTGACGCCTTGTTACGTACGTATGGTTTTCTACCCGAAAAGCGGATAACAATCCCCGCCAACCGCAAGGAACTCCAGGCACGCTTAGAAGAGGCCATTAACCGAGAAGCAAGCGATTATCCAGAAGCACGTAGGCGCTTCGTCAGAAATGCTACCTTCACCATTCTCAACCGCCTACTCTGCTTGCGTATGGCGGAAGCCAATGGCCTTATTACGGAAACTGTGCTTACACGTCCCGAGTATGGTGGCCGCTCTAAAAGGGAGAGAGATCTCTCGGATAAACACCCTGAACTTGCCTCCTCTCCGGAGCGACTGGCTCATGAAGCCCTCAATCGAGCTTTTGCGGAGATGCAGGAACATATCCCTCTCCTCTTTCGCCCGGATGATCCTTACGCCTTGCTTCTTCCTCGCCTACCTGCATATCGACGTATCCGTCAGGAATTTGCTAACCTGCCTGAGGAACTGTGGCGGGAATTCGAAATCCTCGGCTGGGCTTATCAGTTCTTCACCAGCGAGGAACGCAAAGTAATCCGAGAACACCTACGCCGAAACCCGAAACCGGACGACATACCGCCGTTAAACCAGTTTTACACCGTCAGTTGGCTGGTCAAGGCGCTTGTACAGAACACTTTGGGACGGCTCTGGTTGGAAGCGCATCCTGAGTCTCCATTGAAGCAACAACTGGACTACCTTGTGCCTCTGAAGAGCGATTTTCAACCACCGAATCAGCATAACTCGGTGAGTGAAATCAAGGTACTTGATCCCGCCTGCGGTAGTGGTCACTTTCTGCTATATGCCTTTGAGTTGCTGCTTCAGATGTGGCGTGAGGAGAGACCCGACCTGCCTCCATGGCAAATACCGGCGCTCATTTTGGAGCACAACCTCTTCGGTGTAGATATAGATCTGCGTGCATGCCAGATTGCTGCAACCGCTCTTTACCTCAAAGCACGAACGGCATTTGAACAGCTCAAAGGTAATGATGAAGATGCACGCTTTGAACTTAAGCGCATTAATATCGTTTGTGCTGATATACGGTTCATCGATGGGAAACGGCAAATGTCCTTCTTGAGGCGATTTGCCTACAATAAGCAACTGCTGGGGATCGTGCATAGAACCCTGAAAGAGTGTGAACATGCGTTTGAGATCGGATCCCTCCTGCGTATACGGCAGCCGTTTGAAAGAATGTTTGCCAACCTGACCGCACGAGCTGGCGAGTTGGAACAACAACAAGAACAATTTTCCTCAATCGGGTTACAAAGGAAGCAGCTCTCCCTTGGTAAACAATTTTCTTCTGTGGGCAAATCCCGGATTGTTGCCGAAATCGTTGACGCCATCAGACAATTTGTCCGTGAAGCTACACAGGCTCAGGATATGGGGTCGCAACTTTTTGGCATGGACGCAGAGAGGGCGGTGCAACTTGTTGATGTGCTCACAGAAAAATACGATGTGGTGCTCATGAATCCACCCTACGGGGCGATGCCCCAAAGGTGCAAGGAATACACACGTAAACATTATCCGCGTACCCACAACGACTACTACGCTGCGTTCATTGAGCAGGCAATTGATTTATGCAAGGAAGGTGGATATGTTGGTGCGCTGACTGGACGGACATTCATGTTTCTCAAATCCTTCCAGAAATTGCGTGAGGAAGTTCTACGCTCAGAAGCGCTCCCGGAAATCGTCTGGGATCTGGGCTTCAATGTGCTGGATGAAGCGACTGCACGATATGCTGCCTTTGTCCTGCGCAAGCGCTGGGATGGCGATGGCGTAAACTGGAAGGAGCACCCAGTCACCTTCTTTCGCCTCACAGAATGGGACTGGGACGAGAAGCGTGTGAAGTTTGAAGAAGCTTTAACCGAATTAACGGGACAAAGGATGTGTAACACATGACGAAACAAAATTGGCAATGGCTTAAAAGTCAACCGGAGGGGCAATTTTTTGAGCGAAAGTCCTGCTATGATTATTCAGGCCAACACCCCAAGCGCCGGAAAGCAAAAGAAGTCGCCTACGATGTCGCTGAAACACTCTCCGCTATGGCAAATGCCGATGGGGGTACTCTCGCTCTGGGTATTGAGGATGATGGCAGTCCCACTGGTGTGGACTATCCACAAGACCGCCTACGGGTGATCTTAAACGCCCCTCGTAACCTCGTCCGACCGCCGCTAAAAGCACGTTATTTGTGGGCGGAACTTGATGGACACAAAATTCTGGTCTTTGAGGTGGACTGGAGCCCGGAGGTACATCAACTCGCCGATGGACGGTATCTGCTACGCATTGGGGATAAAAATGTGCCTTTCCCCGCATCCGATATCGCCGCAATGAAAGAAGGTAAAAAGAGACGAGTGACTGAATCCAGGCTTGTTCCGGAGGCATCGTTAGAGGCTCTGGAGCCTGCGCTTTTCGATGAGCTTCGTGAAAAAACTGGATTGCATCTCTCCAATGAGGAACTGCTTCAGCGCTACCGGCTGGTGGAGATAAGAGACGGTCGCTATATCCTTACCCTTGCCGCGCTACTCTTGTTCGCCCGGGACCCCATACGCTGGCACCCTGCGTGTTATGTGGACTTCGTGAAGTGGGAAGGAACTGAACGGCAGTTCGGTCCTTCCCTTAACGTCATAAAACGTGAGCGGATTGAGGCACCTTTGCCTAAACTTATTGAACAGACCTTCAATACCATCTGGCCTCACATACGGGAACGCCAGAAACTCGTTGACCTCTTCTTTGAGGAGCGATTTGAATACCCAACCTTTGCTTGGCAGGAGGCGATCATAAATGCTGTTGCTCACCGTGACTACGCCCTTGAAGGGACTCCTATTGAGGTATGGCTTTTTGATGACCGCATGGAGGTTAGAAGCCCAGGAGAGCTTGTTGAACCGGTGACAATAGAACGTCTCATCCGTCGTGAACGCATCCATGCCTCTCGGAACCCACGAATCGTGCGGGTGCTTACTGATTGGGGATACATGAGGGAATTAGGCGAGGGGATTCCCCGTATGATTGAAGCGATGGAACGTGAAGGGTTAAATCCCCCAGAGTTCAAAGTGGAAGCAGGAGCGATATTCGCTGTGACCTTGCGAAACACGCCTGTCTATCCTCCGGAGACCTTGCGCTGGTTGAAACAATTTGAGGGATATGACCTTAATCCTAACCAAAAACGCCTCCTTGCATACGCCCATGCACATGGGGGACGATTCACAAGCAGGGCATACCAAAAACTGGTGGACGTGGACCTCTACACCGCTTCAAGGGACATCAAAGACCTCATCCGCAAGGGGATTGTCCGTCTTACTAAAAAAGGGGGAAGGATTTATCAGGTTGTTTCACAAGTGGAAAAGGAAAAGGTCGCTGTGCCGGACGAACTTCAAAAGTGTATCGCCAGACTCCAAAAAGATGAGCCTTTGACGAACAAGCTGGTTCGTGAGGTGCTCGGAGTTAGTAGAGTTACGGCTACACGCTTGCTAAGCGAATGGGAGAAGATGGGGTTTCTGGAAAGGCACGGGAAAGGTAGATGGACAACTTATTCTGTCAAACCAGATCTCTATGAATCACTCTCAAGCCCGTATGAATCACTCTCACAACGAACGGATCATAGCGAGAGTGATTCATAGAGGGCAAAGGGAGATGTGTTATGGCTCGCAGTAGGATTGTTTACATCGTGACCTTGGGTGAACTCGCGGAGGTACCAGGGAGCCCATTCGCATATTGGGCACCGAAGAGCCTCAGGGAACTTTTCAAAAAGTATCCGCCTTTGGACCGGGATGTGGCCAGAAGGCCCGACCAGCCTAAGATAGCCGATGTGAAACAAGGGCTGGCCACTGCCGACGATCTGCGCTTCACCCGCTATTGGTGGGAAGTGCCGGTTGAGCAGATCGGCACGAGCCGGGAGGAGACATTTCAGGGCAAAAAATGGGTCCCCTTCGCCAAGGGCGGAAAGCCCTTCTACCATGACATCCAGCTCGTGGTGAATTGGGCCAACAATGGGGAGGAAATTAAGGCATACATCGTGGAGCGCTACCCCTATCTGAACGGCAACTGGGAGTGGGTTGTCAAAAACGAATCCTACTACTTCCGCGCAGGGCTGGCGTGGGCATTGATAGCAAAGTCGCCTGAACACACATTTGACATGTTTGCTAAACCGCCTGGTACAATCCATGATGTTGCATCGCATAGCATCTTTTTGCAAAAAGACTCAGCTCGCTGGGTTCTTCTGACTTTCTTCAATTCGCAACTTGCGTGGCAATGCTTCCAATTGCTTGAGCCAACGGCTCATAACCGTCACATCGGCTATGTGTCCCAGTTGCCCATCAACCAAGTGCTTCTGACAAGCACCCCACTCTCTGTCCTTTCCCGCAAAGCTTACGATTTGCTTCGAGAATGGGGGACAGGCGAAGAAACGGCGACAACCTTCGTTGCCCCTTGGCTCCTCCAACTCTACTGGCGCTGGCAGGAAAAGGGG
>Ga0190306_1000591_pt1 | contig 11850 bp, 7 predicted proteins | sample 48700734_MG_FD_161657 | JGI IMG/M metagenome (GOLD analysis project Ga0190306, IMG submission 161657) | Hydrothermal vent sediment bacterial communities from Southern Trench, Guaymas Basin, Mexico - 4870-07-3-4_MG | ecosystem: Environmental > Aquatic > Marine > Hydrothermal vents > Sediment ...
TTCTCTATTTTCCTCCTTTAAGATGCTATCTTTCCGTAGTCAGCTGCAACGAGAGCTACGTCGCGAATGTCAATTTTTCCGTCAGGATATACGTCTGCCCTTGGATCCCAGTTCGGATCTCCTGGAAAACATCCGTAGGCTGCTGACACTATAGCTATGTCGCGTATGTCGCATTTTTTGTCGCCGTTTAGGTCTCCTCTTAGTATTAGTTCGAAGGTTGTGGAATTTTTGACTAGTTGTGGCCAGTAGAAGCATATGGCGTAGATGGTATAGTTGCCTAGTGCAGCGTACATTTCAGGGCTTCTGAAGGTCAGGTTGTAGCTGCCTTCCACGTATTCTTCTAGGCCTATAGGAGACTGTGATTCTTCTAGAGAAGAGGTACCAGCGGGGGTTATTTCGAATTCTATTGAACTTTCTGGGCAGTATGCGAAGCCGTCTTCTTCTGGCAGTCCGGTTACGAGTAGAGCATAAGCGGTGGCGGTGCCCAGTTCAGCGCTATATGGTATGTAGATGACTGGCCAAGCGGTTACTGTTATTTCTTGTTCGCCTTCAACTGTGCCTTCCCACATAATCTCTATTCCGAAGGGCACATCGCTTCCGTAAAACGTGTTTATGAACACTTTAGCTGCGTGAGATGTTAAGTCGTTATTTTTGATGGTTACTTTAAAGCCGAGGTAAGTTCCTCTCTGGAAGCTGTACTTTGGATTACCTCCGGAGTCGCATGGGACTATCTGGGTTATTTCCATAGACCAGCGTTGAGAAACGTTCGTGCCTGTGAGACATGTTCGCAATAGCCAGAGTGAGCCGTTTGGTAGGTTTACCTGTATTGTTACTAGTCCGTCATTGATTGGTGTGCCGTCCAAAGACAATGTTCCGTTTACGAAGATTGGTTCGTACATGGAGTACTCGCTTTTATCAGTGGCTACTGTTAATGTTAGAGAGTTTGCATGGGTTTTTGGGGCCGTGGAAATCAGTATAGTTAGCATTATGATAACTGCTAGGATCTTAAACGCTTTGAAGTTCATTTTCCTCCTTCTCCGATAAATGTGTGAGAACGTTGATGCACATAAGGCTTCTGGAATCATGTTCTATAGGTTTTAGAAATAATTCAGTTTTAGGAATAAAGCTATTTTTAATTATAAAAAAGAGGGGGGCTTTGTGGATTTAAGTTGTTTAGAGTGGTAGTATCCAGATTTCTTTGGTTGCTTCAGGCGTTACTGCAACGCCGCCGGGCATGTCGAGGAAGTGTATTCTGATTGTTGCTTTACCAGCGTATGCCCAGTACGGGATTGTTATTGTAACTGAACTGCTGTAGTTCTTGTACTCGCAGTAGACAGCTCCGCCTATCGTTGTGTCTAGGGTTACCATTCCGATTGGGACGAGTAGTTCGTCTTGTATCATTGCTGTCATTTGTACGTCGTGTAATTGTTGGGCGTGAGTGCCGTATTCAACGGTTATCGTTACGGTTTCAAGGTGCATGTATTCTTCTTTGTCTGTGGTAACTTTCCAGATGCGTACTAGCCAGTCGTAGTGGAATGTGATTACGTCGAAGATTGTTACGTCAGCCACGCTGACCGTTGCATTGATTGTCCATACTCCGAAGAGGCTTTCGGGGTCAACGCTTGGCCACGGCATTCTGAAGCAGACATAGGCGTGGCCGTCGTCGCCGGTCACGTTTTGTAGGTTGGCTATCAGGTTGCCTTGGTTGTCGTAGACGTGGAATTTGACTTGTTTCTGAGCTACTGGCCACCAGTTGTAGGTTACCTTAGCGGTTAGGCAGATTAGTTGTTGTGGAACCACGAGGTCTGCTGGTTCCATTAGTCCTTGTCCGCCGTATGGGGACGGGTAGTCGACGAACCATGCGTCGATTCTTCTTCCATCAGCGGATATTGGGAGCATTGTGTAGGTTCCGTTTTGCGGGGTGCCATAGACTATGTCTTTTACGTCTTTGTCGACCAGCACTATTTCGATGAGGTTGAATTCGCTTGTGTATGTTTCCGTCCAGCTTTGTACTAATGGTCTGAAGGTAATTGTGGCTACTGTTCCGTTAGCTTCTGGTGGGATAGGCTCTCCAGGCAGGAAGTCGCCGCCTGGGAACACATTCCATTGTCCTGTGCCGTTGGGTAGTAGCAGGTCGCCTACTAGCACGTGGCATCCGTATAGTGGGTCGTCTGGCTGGTCATAGCCTATGAAGTACGTATATGGCGGGGTTGGGGTGTTGTTGAACTGTTGTAGGTAGTCGCCTTCTTCTATGCTGACTACCTCCATGAGCGATTTGTCGTAGCTTAGTCGGAATTGTATTCCGACGAGGTGCCATGCTTCGTGTAGTCCTTTTATGTCCACTTTGACCTGGAAGGTCTTTCCGAACTGGTCGCCTACTACCAGGTCGGGTCCCATGACTGTGTCTTTTGGTACTACTTCCAGCCAAGGCAGTGGTAGGCTTACCAAGCAGTAGACGATTACTTGTCCGTTTACGGAGGGGTCGGGGGTTATTGTTCCAGCGGTGTCCCAGAGTTCGATGTTGCTGAAGACTAGGTCGGACACATCATAGCTTCCTGGAGTTCTTGGCGGCGCAGCTCCTTGCCCAATTATGTGGAAGGTTATTGTGGCGATTAATACGTCACCTGAGGGCGGGAATGGTGTGTAATCGCCAACAGATATGTGTATATTGCCGGCGCCGGGGTCAACGATTACGTCATACGTGGTCCATGCAGAGTCGATTGTTATGTTAGCTGCTTCGGTTTCGGTTAGTGTTGAGTTGTAGCTTAGGTCGAATGTGGCGTTGTGCAACGCCCAGCCGATGTCTACTTGCATAAGGTATACTTCAACGTCGAAGTAGGTGCAGTTCCAAGAGGAATACATGTCAAAAGTTAGTGTATCTGGCGAAACAGCAAGGTATGGGTTGGTTGTCGGTGGGGACCATACGTATTCATAGTAGCCATCTTGATAAACATCGGGAACATACCAATTCGTAGCATCCGGGCTCCAAACAGTGTCGAACGCTGCAGCACCCGTAGGCCACGAAATCTTGATTTCTGAAGTCAGCGTCTCATACTTGTCAGGGCTAGCGATAGCCTCGAATTCCACTACAAACATTAGACCAGTACCACTGAACTTCGGTTGACCAGCTGAGAGTGTAGAGGAGCCCAGAACTGCTTTAAGTCCTGGACCAGGGTTGGGGGGATTCAAGTTCACCGTTGGATACTCAACTTTGCCATAGAATACGTAATCGGCGTCACCGCTGGGTACCCATGCATTAGTACAGTTGAGTACACTAGCATTGTATGAGAGATAGACCTGCCATGCGAACATATCGACAACGCCGTCAACCCACACTTCAACTGTGAACGTCTGTGGTGGTGGATTGTCAGTGCTGTAAGACAGAGTTGAAGGAACAACATAGAAAGTTACCGCTGCACGCGACGGAAGAGTTAACGCACCAAACATTCCTAGTGAAAGCAAAGCAACCAGTAGAATTGATACTGCACTAGCTAATTTCTTCATGGCTTATTCTCCCTTCTCCTTTCAGCACTATGAAAGATGAATGTTTCCAAATTTAAGCGTTCCGGAATTATCTTCTATTTCATATACAGAACAATTCGAAAACCGAACTATGACAAAAACAGCTGAAAATTCTGTTTCCACAAAAGAAAAATCATAGAAACACAATAGCTGTTATTGGTATGAACAAGCAGAAAAAAGCAGAAACGTTCTGGAAAATTCTACTGCTGACAGCAACCTTGCTTCCTAACATGTTGTATATGCAGTCACTCGCGGAAGCCCCGGGAAAAAAAGCAGAAACATGGATAGTCTCCACAGAAAACGGAGACTTCCAAACGATTCAAGAGGCGATAAACGCTGCAAACCCCGGGGACACAATAATAGTAAGGGAAGGAACTTACCACGAACACGTAATTATAAACAAAACCTTAACGCTTACAGCTGAAAACAACTCCAACCCAACAATAGACGGAGACGGAACAGGAACAGTAGTGAAAATCACAGCCGACAACGTCACTTTAAAAGGCTTCAAAATTCAAAACAGCAGCCTAGATGGACCGCTAATCTATTCTTCGGGCATACTAATTTTCTCATCCTTCTGTACAATAGAAAAAAATCATGTCGAAAACACTCAAGCAGGAATTTACCTTTATCAAGCTCTACATAGCAAGGTAAAGGAGAACACTGTGGAAAATTCGGCCTTCTACAATATTCTCTTAGACTTTTCGCACTATAATCTACTGGAAAAAAATGTTGCTGTGGAAGCCGAGTTCGGAATAGGTCTCGACTCATCTCATTCCAATATATTGAGAGAAAACAACGTGTCAAAAAGCCAGTTTCACGGCGTCTTCATCTACTCGTACATTCAGCTTCCCTGCGGAAACAATAAACTGATGTATAACCGAATCGACAAGTCACTCAACGGCGTCTATTTGGCTTACTCTCACGGAAACATTTTGAAATGCAACATAATCTCACACAACAACTCAACGGCCATCCATCTAGAATCATGCCAAAGCAACATAGTCACAGAAAATATAGCCAAATTCAACAAAGAAGGCGTAAGAATAAACGGATGCAACAACACCCAATTCACAAACAACACCATAAGCTCAAACAACATAGGCGTAACTGTAAAAAACTCACGTAATGTCACGTTTTACTTCAACAATCTGATCGGTAACCAAAAACCCGCTAGTATCGCATCCTCGACGGAAATTTTCTGGAACCTAACTTATCCTCTAGGCGGAAACTATTGGAGTAGCTACACAGGCGGAGACTTTTACGCTGGTCCTTTTCAAAATGAGACTGGCAGTGACGGAATAGGCGACACACCCTACGCAATCGACGAATCGAACGTAGATAACTATCCACTTATGAAGCCTTGCAACTCATCTATTGGGTTTTTCGATCTTGCCGTCGTGAAGTTTTCACCTTCAGAAACCCTGTTATATATTGGAGAACAAGTTGATTTCTCAATAACCCTAAGAAATGAGGGAACATTAGCTGTAAACTTTACCTTAAGAATAAGCTGCCAGACAATATTAGGTGAAGAGCAAGTTCAACAATTCACGTTAAGCCTTGAACCATTTTCTAGCACTACGATAATGTTCTACTGGACAGAAGAGAAATCGGGCACCTACATATTCAAGGCGCAGATCATTCCAGTTTTCGACGAGGTAGAAGAAAAAGATAACATGTTAACAGTTTCTGTAGCCTTTAAAAAGATTGGAGATATAAACAACGACAATATTGTCGACATAAGAGACCTAGCACTGATCAGCTCAGCCTTTGGAAGCTATACTACCCATAAAAACTGGAACCCAGAGGCAGACTTTAACAGAGATCAACAAATAAACCTCTACGATATCCTATTGCTCCTCAGAAACCTCAACTAAACATATACAGAAAAAGGGGGGGTAAAGGAAACTTTCTCCAAATTTATGCGAAGCCGTATTGGGCTGCGATTGCTGCTATGTCCCTGATGTCAACTTTGTAGTCTTTTGTTAGATCGGCTACTGAGTTCCAGTTCTCGGCTCCTGGGTAGCTTCCGAAGGCTGCTGCTGCGGCTGCTATGTCCCTGATGTCAACTTTGCAGTCAGGTGCGGGTACTTCTTCGTAGCCTGCGTGCCACGTGTCAAAGTATGCTCCTGATATGTCTTCGGATATGGTTACCCAGAAGTCGAAGGTTACGTTGATCCACTGGCAGACGAATGGGTTGGGTATTTCGATGATGCCGCCTTCCTTGGTTACCGTTATCATTTCTGGTCCAATTATGTGAACTGCTGCTTTGATCTGGTAGTGTCCTTTAGCCAAGTTCAACGCGAAGTCTTCGACGTGGGGTTCGCAGTAGTTTAGGCCAACCGTTCCGTCGAACAGGGTTTCTTCAGTTTCGTCTGGATGCACGAGTGTTACTAGCTTGTAGACTTGTAGGAAGCCTGTTGGGTCGCCGCCTGCAGTGTTGGGTATGGGGTTGACCCAGTCGTTGTGCAGGGTTACGCGGACAGTGAAGTCTTCGCCTGGCGGTACTTTCTGGAGGTATAGGTATGGTTCTAGTATGTGGACGTTTACGTGGACTGGGCACCAGCGGAAGTAGCCGTACGGATTAGTTATTGGCACGCTTCCTTCGATGCCTGTGTCTATGGTGAGTCCTGGCTTGTTGGCTAGCATGGTGATGTGGTCGTCTGCCACGTATTCGGCTAGCCTGAACGGACCGGTGCCGATCAGGTTCGGGTCAGGCGCGAATCCTTCAATTTCAACTGTTCCGGCGATCGCGTCTTCGAGGATTTGCTTCCATATGTGCTTAGGCAGAATTATGTTGCCGCCTACCCAGCCGACTGCCCAAACGCTCGTTACGTCTAGGAGTATTTCCACGTTGCATGGGTCGATTAGGTAGAAGCTTAGGATGTCTCTTACGTTACTGTACCACCATGGCGGTGGGAAGCCTGCCTCAATTAGTTCTTTCGGGAATTCCCAGAGCGTGTAGATGACGTCGGCTGCACTGAACGGTGTTCCGTCGTGCCAGTATACGTCTGGTCTGATTGTGAAGCGGACTCCGCTCTTGGTTTCATGTGTTACTGGGTCTTCCCATGTGAAGGTTTCAAAGTCTTTGGCTAGCCAGGGTTCAAACTCAAGCGTGTAGGGGTTGCGGCTGAGGAGGCTTTCGTAGATCAGGCCTAGTGTGTTCCAGTCCCATAGCCATTCGGCATAGACTGGGTTGAGCTTTTTGAGTTCGGGTACTTTGTATCCGTATCTCATGGTCATGGTTTCGCAGTCGCCCATCGGGTGTCCTTCAGGATAAGCGTTCATGAAGGTGCCGCCGGTGTCGCAGCCGTAGCCGGGCATATTTACTATTTGTTTCCAGAGTTGTCCTGTGTAGGGTTCTTCGGGGCCGCAGTAGCGTCTTCTTATTGCTTTTACGCCTTTCATGCTGAAGACGGGGATGCTTCCGCAGCCGTCTCCGTCAGGGTTGGTCGGATGGTTGTGGTTGGGTCCGCTGTTGTAGGCTTCCTGGGCTTTCCAGGCAGCTTCTTTCGCTTCGTCATAGCTGAGAGCGTAGATTACCTTGTCTGCCCAGTAGTCGAATTCTGGTATGTGAACGCCTGCATAGTTGTAGGCAAAGCCTGGGTGCCAGTAGTACGCCCATTGCCAGAGTACTAGGTGGTCTGGGTCTGCTCCTAAGCCCCAGCCAGCAGTGTATAGGTGGAAGTTTTTGGCTAGCATGACGTCGAGCCAGCAGCCGTAGCTGTCTTTGTAGATGCGGTTGACTTTGATGCCTGCTGCTTCTATTTGGTCGGCGAACCATTGGCCCATATGATATCTGTATTCGTGGTCGCTTCGGATGTAGAATTTGAGTTCTACGGTTTCGCCTGTTTCGTTCCAGATTCTCCAGCCGTCGGGGTCGCGTTCGCTGAAGCCGCCTTCGTCGAGGAGTTGGTTGGCTTTGGTTGTGTCATAGAGGTGGCATAGGTCTTCTAGGGCGCCGCCGGGCTTGATGTCTGGATGTGCATATGCGCCGTAGCATGGGGGCACTACGGTGTAGATTGGCGTGGCGGTTCCTCCGCATATGGTTCCGACTACGTAGCCTCTGTCCATGAGGTGCCAGAGCGCCTCACGGAGGTAGGGGCTGCTGCATGGGTTGGGGTAGACTGGGTTTGGATAGTCGGGGTCTGGCGGGTTGCCCAAGTATTCGTTGGGGTTACAGTTTATGTCGACTAGGAACATGCCGTATTCGGCGCCGTAGCTGAGAAGCTTGATGCTCTCATTGTGTGGTGGCTGGCTCCAAGTGTCCTGGTAGTCTTTGGGTATAGGCCAGTCAACAATGTCTATTTCGCCGTTCTGGAAACCGACAAACTCGGAGGACTCATCAGCGTAAAGCCGGATCCACAAACGGTCAATACGGGGACCCCAGTTCTCGTAACGGTCATCTTCTGTGCAGTCAGGATAAGTCCAAGCGCTTACAGGTACAACGCTGACAAGCAATGAGACTATAAAGGCAACAGCCATAGCGAATACTAAAAGCTTTCGATCCATTTTTCCTTCTCCCTTCTCATTTCAGCACTATGAAAGAAAGACAAATGATGTTTAAAAGCTTTATGGAAAATACTTACAGTTACTTATTCTCACGCTAAAACTTAAATAAACAATCACTTTGAGTATAGATAGCTATGGGAAGGGGGAGTAGTAAATGGGCTTAAGAATGTATATAGTGAAAAGGATTGTATACACCTTCATATTAATCATGTTTGTAATTACTCTCAACTTTATCATCTTCCTTATGATGCCCGGGGACCCTACGCAACTCTTCATCAATCCAACAGGTAGACTAGACCCAGAGGAAATGGAAAGACAACTAAAGGCTCTCCGAGAAATGTACGGATTAGGGGATCCGCCTCATATACGGTATATTAAAGCTGCGAGGAGCCTTCTAACATGGAACTTTGGAGACTCAATTGTTAGTGGTCAGTCAGTAGCAGGCGAAATGTTAAGGAGACTTCCCTATAGCGTGTTCCTACTAGGAACATCGGTTGCGTTGTCTATAGCTATAGGAATCGTTTTGGGAGCACTAGCCGCTTATAAGAGAGGAAGCACTTACGATACAGTAACGCTTGGAGCATCCTTATTCCTATACTCGGTACCCATCTTCTGGCTCGGCATGATATTCATTTACATATTCTCTACAGTTCTCGGCTGGCTGCCGTCCAGCCACGCCCGCCCAGAATGGGCTCAAGGGGTTCCCATACCATTCACAACAGGATCTTCAGTGACAGCAACCTCATTAAACGCCGAGTTCGTGATAGCCCCTGGATTTACCGAGTTTGTACATGGATATCTTTTGCATGCAACCCTTCCATTAATCACACTTGTGGTCTTCCAGTACGGAGGTTATATGCTTCTTACCAGAGCAGTGATGCTTGAAGCATTAACCGAAGATTACGTGATAACTGCAAGAGCAAAAGGAGTGCCGGAAAGAACCGTTCTCTTCAGACATGCCCTAAAAAATGCTTCCCTACCTCTGATTACCAACATCGCTTTAGGATTTGCAGGCATATTTAGCGGTGCGGTAATCACAGAAACCATATTTACTTATCCGGGAGTTGGAAGATGGATATATGAAGCAGCCGTGACAAGAGACTATAACGTTTTAATGCCTGTTTTTTACGTAATCGCCCTTGCAGTAATAATAGCCAATTTTATAGCAGACCTTGTTTACGGAATAATTGACCCGAGAATAAAATATGAGTAGGTGAATACCATGTCGACAAGAAAAGAAAGAATGAGCTACAACATCAAAAGATTCTTGAATTTCCTAAAGATATTCCTACACAACAAGAGAGGATTGATAGGGCTTCTGATAATAGCCTTCTTCGTTATATGGGCAGTAGGCGCTCCGTTAATAACGCCGTACAATGAATGGGGAGAAGACCCAAATAACCCAGACAGATATCTCGCTGCACCAGCTTTCGCTGTAGAAAATTCGGGCGCACCATCATGGCTAAGACATATCCCACCGATTCTCGGCGGAATACCAACACTCAGCGAAAACATGTACATTATTGACGAGCCTGGACATCCTAAACTGGTTGAGAATGGTGGAGAGTGGAACCTTTCTATACCAGACACGGCGTCGGAAGCAATAAGCATAGACCCAGACTCACCTGAAGACTGGGATGGAAGTACTGCCCCCGGAAGCTTGGCAATCAAATTTAGCAGAGAAAACCAGAAGATGAAAAACGTAAAGGTGACGCTTTACAAAGACTTCTACTTCCCCTATAGTGGACCGCCAGGACTCTATGAAGGATTCATTTCACTCCTAGTTGTAGGAAAAACCAACGACACAGGATATCTCTACGTACCTGTCTACGTAAATGTATTCATGGAAAGACTCGCGGATCAAAAGAAATATGATCTCTGGCCACCGTTTGGAAAGGTGCCGCACGCTGGAAAGAAATGGGTGGAATCAGACTTTATTGCCCCAGGATTTACGCTGAATAAAACTATCGTTGATCCAGAAGCTGTTGAAAAAGGGGGATTTGGGGGAAACGGCACGGTTTACATAGCGAAAAGCCAGTCGGGAAAATTCAATGGAACTGGTGAATACAAGACAGGTTGGATTATTTCCAAGGGAGGAAAAGATGCAAAACGTACACACATTGACCCTACCTTCTACACCGACACCAGACCAGATCAGTGGGGCTCTCCACCGCAGGTAATTCGAACTTTGTTCAAGAAAACTCCTGGCTGGTACCGGTACGGGGTAGAAATTGTTTTCTTGGACTCTTCGGATGAGAAAGAAGTGGAAACAACCGTTTACATAGGCGACTTTGACATGTGGCTTTTAGGCACATGTTTCGGAGTGTTGGGAGTTGACCAATTTGGCCGAGACTTATTTGCTCAGCTCGTCTATGGAACCAGAATTTCACTCTACGTAGGATTGCTCACAGCTGTGGTAGGAGTTGCAATTGGGCTTTTGGTTGGACTAGCAGCAGGATACTTGGGAAAAGCTGTTGATGAAATTCTTATGAGATTCAGCGACATGCTTATGGTACTGCCCGGGCTTCCCCTACTAATAGTACTTTCGCAGATATTGAGCCCCTCGGTAGAAACGTTAATACTGATTCTAGGGTTACTCGGCTGGATGGGATTCGCTAGAACAGTTAGGTCTCAAGTGCTAAGCCTTAGAGAACGGCCATTTATAGAGGCTGCTAAGGCCGTTGGCGCAGGAAAAGGTCACATAATTTTCCGACATGTCCTGCCGAATGTTATGGGGCTGGTCTACGTTTCGCTTGCTACTTCGGTTCCAGGAGCGATAGTAGCTGAAGCCTCATTAAGCTTCTTGGGATTCGCAGACCCAACAAAAATGTCTTGGGGCAAAATGATGTTCTATGCACAGCGGAGTATAAGGGATTTGAGAAACTGGTGGTGGATAGTCCCGCCAGGTCTCTGCATTGCATTGTTGGCTTTAGCGTTCATCCTTCTAGGGTTCGCCTTAGACGAAGTGTTGAACCCGAAGCTAAGACTACGCAGATAAACCTTTTCTTATTCCCTTTTTTCGAATAAACTGTTTTTTAGTTTTTACACGACGACGTTTGTGGCGGCGGGTAGGCTCGTCGGCTCCTAAAAGTCCCCAACTGGTTAGAACAGCCCCACAAAGGAACGTACCTATTCCCACGGGAAACATGTAGGCATAAGGATATGCGGTAGATTTCTCAATAGTTCTAAGAGCTATCCAGACTGGGGGACTTCCAGGGCCAAGCATTCCGACAATTTCACCTGTATAGTTACCGCGTTGAGTAGTTACTCCGCCAATTGCGCTCACAGTTTCGCCCCCGGGGCTCACTTCTTCTAGTTCAGGGATAGTTATTCCGCTTATTGGCGGGATGACAGATATGTTAAAAACACCTGGCTGTTTATTTTTCCAGTCGGGGTCTTCAGGATCCCATGTTAGAGTGACGACAAAAAGAGTGTATTCTCCGTTGGGAGCTGTTAGATTCACCTCTACGAACTTGTGGGGGAAGGGAATTGTATCACTGCCAGGGTCGGTTGCTTGTGACCAGTCTTTTGCTGGTACGAAGTCGAACAGTATGGTTTGGTTTCTGTCGTAGTAAGCAGAAACTTTCCATGAGTCCTCAGCATAGTTAATGGTGACGGTTCTTGTGTCGTTTATCTGTTTGTTGGATGCCCATACGGCGAATATACTAGCAAAGATTAGTAGTACGCCAAATATTAGAGGAATTCGTTTCAACCTTTTGAACCTCCTTTCTCTAATTCGATGAGGGAAACTTCTCCTAATAAACTATGTGCTTTTACCCGGAATGTTTCGACGTGGTCAGTTTAACACTAAAGCTT
>Ga0190306_1000593_pt1 | contig 11822 bp, 10 predicted proteins | sample 48700734_MG_FD_161657 | JGI IMG/M metagenome (GOLD analysis project Ga0190306, IMG submission 161657) | Hydrothermal vent sediment bacterial communities from Southern Trench, Guaymas Basin, Mexico - 4870-07-3-4_MG | ecosystem: Environmental > Aquatic > Marine > Hydrothermal vents > Sediment ...
GACCTTCTCTTTCGTTTTTTTCTTTCCAGAAAAAAACTCCTTTATGGCCTCTGAAAAACTTCTTTTTTTTTCAAAATTCAATTTCAGAGTTTCAAGTTCAATTGGAGAAACAAAGAATTTCTCTCCATCCTTAAAATAAATTCTCGGACTGATTTTCTGATTTAATACATCTTTTCCCTTCAATATTTCCTCTTTGTAAATTTTTCCCAGGTGAAGTTTATTCAGGTCTTCTATCTTAAGATTTTCTTTAACTTCTACACTTGAAGGAAATTTGTATTTCCCGCCAATGATAATTTTCCTGTCTTTAAATTCTCTCTGAATAAAAGAGGCAATAATCTTATTTTCTTTATCTACAAGAATAATATTTCCTTTGCCTATGAATTCAAGAATCAAATCAAAATCCGAAAACTGCAAAACGAGAACTTTGTTGAAATCGTTCTGCTCTATTTTCAAAAGTTTTTTGTTTTTTAATTTACTAGATAAAAAATTAACAAAACCTGTTGTTTCTTTTTCTTCTATTCTTTCTGAATCCAGATAGCAAAAGTTCTTTCCAACGACAAGATAAAATCTTTCTTTTTTTTGTTTGAATTCAAAAACAAAATTTTCCGATTTATAAATTCTTTTTAAAGTGCTCTTTTCAATAACTTTCAATTCTTTTTGCAAATAATAAAAATCCAGAGGGGTCAGCATAAAATTATTCTTTTTTCTCAATAGTTAGAAAACAAGAACCGCAGTAATAAATTGTTTTTCCTTCCAATTTCCTCTTTCCAAGAAAAACCCCCGGACCGCATTTTGGACAGAATTCTCTGTCTCTGATTATTTTATCTCCTTCAATTTTATATCTCTCATATTTTTTTGAGACTTTGTGTTTGCTCTTTGATTTAGGTCTTTTTCCCTTCTTTTTTTCCGCCATAAGTTTTTATAAAAAAATAAATTAATGAAGGTTTTAATTTAACAATTTCAGAACCTCTTCGCTCTCAACTCTTTTTCCGTATTTCTTCATTAGTTCTTCCATTGCTTTTTCTTTATGCTTTTTCTTGAATTCAAGGACGATTTTTTTCAGTTCTTCTCCGGAAATTTTTTCAAAACCCCTGATACTTTTTTTAATCAAAACGTCAGAAACAGATTTTTTTGTAATTTTGCCTTTTTCCAAATTTTTTAGAACAAATTCTAAATCTTTTTTCTCAATTTTATATCCTGCCCTCTCCAGAAATTTTTTCTTATTCAGAATCAAATCGGCAATTATCTTCGGCTCAACTTTGTATTTCAGAAATTCTTCAAAAAGATTCAATTCCAAACTTTTTGTAATTTGTTCCGCCAGTTCCCTGTCTAAACCAAGTTTCTGAAATTTTTTTGCTTTATCTTCCAAAGTTTCTGGCAATTCAATATTATCCAAATATTTTTTGACATTCACTTTTGGCAAATCCGTTTCTAAATACATTCTCGCCGCTCCCGGAAGTTCTCTGGCATATCTGGTGTTTAATCCAGAGGCATATCTTGTTTCTTCTGGAACTCCCTCCTTTAAAAAGAGAATTCTTTTTTTAATTAATTCCAACGCAAGTTCGCATTTCTTCCCCCCTATCAAAAGGAACAAGTCTTTTTCTTTAATCTCCATTTCTTTTTTCAGCATATCAATTTCTTTTGAATGAAGACCATATTTTTTTAGATCTTCATCCGAATGAATAAATCCATTAATTTGAAAGAATTTCGCATAATTCGCAATTTCTTTTCCCAAAGTCAAATTTCCGCATTTCTTTTTAAAAAAACCGGAGAAGTTTTCTATCTTTAAGCAGAGAATTTTTTCTTTTGACAATGTTTTTAATAATTCGCAATTTGATTTTTTAAAAAGATTGGTAACATCTCTCTGCTCAAATTTTATTTTTGCTCCTTTTAGAGTTTTTTTTATTGAGATCAAATCCAACTGCCTTTTAACTTCATTTTCAACAAGTTTGTCGAGATTTCTTAAATCCTGAAAACCTTTTATTTCAATTCTTCTCCCCTCTCTTATTGAAATGTTCACATCCTGTCTCACTGTGCCTATTCCCCTCTGAACTTTCAAACTTCTTAAAAGCTGACCTATTTTTGAGGCAAATTCTTTTGCCTGTTTTGGATGCCAGATATCCGGATGGCAACTCAATTCTATTAGCGGAATTCCAAGTCTATCCAATCTGTAATAGATTTTATTTTCTTCTTCCCTTACCTTTGCCGCGCTTTCTTCTTCAAGTTCCAATTCTTGCAAATATACTTTTCCGAATTCTGTTTCAATAAAGGACTTTTCATTTCCCATTGCTATCAATGCTGTTCTCTGATACCCTGTTGTATTGCTTCCGTCGATAACTATTTTTCTCATTATCTGAATCTCGTCCGGAATTTGCATATGCAGCATTTTTGCCAACTGCAAACTAATTATTAAAGCCTCTTCATTTAATTCTCGTGGAAATTGAGAATCAGTTTCAACCGAACAGCAATTTGGATAAAAATAATAGACAAATTCTTTTCCCTTCAAGAATTCGGACATTGTGGCTTTGTCCACTTCGCCAATTTCACTTGAAGTCGGTCTCAATTTTCTGCTAAATTCAAAAACTCGTTTTTCATTTTCGGAAATTTCCGCCGGGCAATTGCAGAATAATTTTGTTTTTGTTGCAAGTCTCTGATGAATTTCAATACCAACTTTTAAACCCAGTTTTTTATAATCAATCATAAAAATAAAAAAGAATTAATTACTCAAATTCCGGGTGAACAGATATCTTCGTTTCTGCCGAAATTTCATATTGATAGCTTGTCGTAATTTCTATTGGCAATTTAACTTCATCAGAAGTAGAAGGAACGTCCACCCTCACAGTACAATAGCCTTCTCTGCCGCCTTTCATAGGAATATTTGAACATTCTTTGGTGGTATCTCCTATTTTAACTGTTGCCCTTTTAATAATATAATGTTTGGTATGGGCATTATATTCTACATTGCCCCCGCCAACATTTTTGAATACTAACGTAATAGGCACATCTGTACTTCCTGTTTTTAAAATATTTTGAACCCTTACATCCACATGAACTGGAGAATTGCTGTTTACAATATTCTTTACTTTTGGTATTGGCTCTCCTCTTTCCATTCTCTTTCTGTATTCCGTTCGTGAGAAAGCGTAGATCGTTGCTACTGTTGTGGTTGTGTAATCATATCTTACATGAACTCCAGCATCATAGGTTTGCGTTTTAGTTACTTTCGGTGCTTTTACTTTCCATGTTAATCTATCTTCTTCTCCCTCTCTGCCCACTTCTGGGTCTGGAGGATTAAGGTCGGCGCCTTTTGCTATGCTTGTTGATCCCCAACTTAACAGATAAATTTCGCCTTCCACATTTTTTGCGACTGCATCGCCGACATTTTTAATTCTTGCTTCCAAATTAATACTCTGGCCAGAAACTGGATATTCTACATCCGGACCAAAATACAGTATCGTTAACCCCTGTGTTCCAGCCATTGTCGTTTGTTTTTCTCCGCCTCCGCCAAAAGGCATTGTACATCCGCTTATTAGAACGATTATACTCACCAGTAACACGCCCAAAATCTCCTTATTCATAGTTATATATAGTTTATTAATTAATATAATAATCAATTGTCGCCGAATTTCAATGAAACGGCCGGCAGTTAAGAAGTTTTTGCTTCTTTGGTTTTATATTTGGATTTTTGGAATTATGAAAGGAGGATAAAGTTTCTTTGTTTTTTCAGTTAGAACAATATATCAACTTCTCTATTTTTATACACTATTTCCGGTTTGAATAAGATTTTTGGATAAGAAAGAATTAAGATTATTAAACTTGAGAATTTTTCAAATTGTTGAACAGGAGTTTGAGTTATTTTTTTATTTAAGGTGATCCAGCCGCACGTTCCCGTACGGCTACCTTGTTACGACTTAGCCCTCCTTACAGAATCCAAGGTTGATTCCCCGAAATCGGGGAAGCTCCCTCAAGACCCTATTCAGATGGCTTGACGGGCAGTGTGTGCAAGGAGCAGGGATAGATTCATCGAACGATGATGACGTTCGATTACTAGGGATTCCATCTTCACGGGGACGAGTTTCAGTCCCCGATCTGAACTAAGGTTGAGTTTAGGGATTAGCTTTCTCTTTCGAGATTGCAACTCTCTGTCTCAACCATTGCCGCGCGCGTGTAGCCTAGGAAGTTCGGGCCGTACCGACCTGCCGTCGCCCACTCCTTCCTCCTGCTTGCGCAGGCAGTCCTTTTAGAGTGCTCTGCCAAAGCAGATAGCAACTAAAAGCGTGGGTCTCGCTCGTTGCCAGACTTAACTGGACATTTCACAACACGAGCTGACGACGGCCATGCAACTCCTCTCAGCTAGTCAGGTAAGTTCTTTAAACTGACCTTCATTCAGCTGTCTTCCCTAGTAAGATTCTCGGTGTTGAGTCCAATTGAACCGCACGCGTCACCCCTTATGTACTCCCCCGCCAATTCCTTTAAGTTAGATGCTTACAGCATAACACTTCTGTCATACTGCAGATTCATCCTTGCGGACGTACTCCCCAGGTGGCCCGCTTAATGGTTTCCCTTCGGAACTGGCTGATTTCTACAAACCAGCCAACACCAAGCGGGCATCGTTTACGGCTAGGACTACCCGGGTATTTAGGAACCAAGAGATTCGCTGTCAAATTCATTTTTTCTTATGAAAACTTTCTCTTTTAAGAGAAAGGGTTCAATCTAATCCGGATCGCTCCCCTAGCTTTCATCCCTCACCGTCAGAGTTGTTCTGGTTAGATGCCTTCGCCATTGGTGGTCCCCTCAGGATCAAAGGATTTCACCCCTACCCCGAGAGTACCTCTAACCTCTCCCAATCTCTAGTCTAGCAGTATTTCTGGCATTTTCCCAGTTAATAGGAAATTTAACCAGAAACTTGCTAGACCGGCTACGGATGCTTTAAACCCAATAAAAGTGGTTACCACTTGTGGCTCGGGTATTACCGCGGCGGCTGCCACCCGTTTAGTAAACTGTGAGCCAAACTATATTATCCGTTATAAAAAATTCTTTGACTCGCAGTTTATTACCCACCACTTATTCGTTAAGCTGTTTGGACTTAACAAAAGTTATTCCGGTATGGAATAACACTTAGAGTTCCCTTATCACACTTGCGTGCATTGTAAAGGTTTCGCGCCTGCTGCGCCCCGTAGGGCCTGGATTCTTGTCTCAGAATCCATCTCCGGGCTATTGCTCTCACAACCCGTACTGATTATAGGCTTGTCGGGACTTTACCCCGGCAACAACCTAATCAGGTATAACCCCATCCTTAGTTTGGATAAGCTCTTTCCAGAACACTTATCCTATCTTCTTTTATCCTCAGTTTCCCGAGATTATAGAAGACCTAAGGGCAGGTTAGTTATATATTACTGAGCCGTTCGCACTTCAGAACCGAAGTTCCAAAGTACTTGCATGGCTTAGTCGAACTCTAATAGCAGTAACCTCCGGCAGGATCAACCGGAATTGTACGGGGATTTGCTCCTTACTATATATGCTCCTCCTATTCAACTATGAGAATAACCGACATCTCAAGTTTAATAATCTATTTTACTAGATTATTTCATCGCCTCTTGGACTCCTCATATACATATAAAAAAATTAATTAATATTAGACCTATCATCTTTAGATCCATCAACATAACGTATTAAAATTCCTTTCTTCGCTTTTATGTTTATTATTTATATTTGCTTTGGTCTTCATTTAGTTTCTTGCAAAAAGAATAATGGCCCCATAGTTCTTAAATTTGAAAAATAAACCGTTTTTCTTCTTTTCGTAATTTTCATAAGATATTTCAATTCTTGTTCATCGCCTTATTTTCTCAAAATTTCAAGATATTCTTTTTTTAATTTGCTCATATCTTGAATGATTTCGGCCTGTATCTCAATTTGCTCGCTTGGGATGACAAATCCAAAAATCCTGACTATATTTCCGATCTTTAAATATGGTTTTGAATCCGAAAAAGATATATTTATTTTTCCCGTTCCATCATCTAAAACAAGCAAATTTTCTCCAATATCTATTATTTTTCCGATTAAAGAGACTCTCGAATCCAGATTTGGATTTATTTCAGAAATTTTTCTTTTTACAGCGGGTTCTATTTTAAATTCTATTGGCATAACATAATTTTGTTTTAATCTTAAATAGCGGGGGGTGGATTTGAATTCGGCAGAATTCTTCCACCGACCTTCGGGTTATGGGCCCGACGAGCACTCCAGACTTGGAGAGTTATACTTCAAATATAACTTTGCTCCACCCCGCTATAATTTAGTTTCATTCTAAATTTTAATATTGTTTCGCAATCTCATTATTTTGAATTTTGTCTCTCGCAGATATAAACATAGTTTTTGATTAAGAAGTATAAATAACCCCTCTTCAAATTTTCTAACAGACAGATAAGTTAGTTTTCTATGTAGATTATGGGTTTTTTATTGGGAATTGATGAAGCGGGAAAAGGTCCTGTAATAGGTCCCCTGGTTATTGCAGGGGTATTAATTTCCGAAGAAAATGAGGGAAAATTAAAAAAACTTGGAATCAAAGATTCAAAAGAACTATCTCCCGAAAAAAGAAAAAAATTTTCCGAAGAAATCAAAAATCTGTCCGAAGATTTTGTTGTTTTAAAAATTTCGGCGGGAGAGCTAAACAGAGAGATGGATACAAAAAGTTTAAATGAAATTGAAATAAAAAGGATTGCCCAGATAATTAATTCCTTCTGGATGAAAAGACCAAAAGTTTATATTGATGCTTTGGAAGCAAACACAAAAAAATTTAAAGAAAAAATTTTGTCAGGATTGAAAGATAAAAAACTCGAAATAATTGCCGAAAATTATGCGGACAAAACTTATCCAGTTGTTTCAGCGGCATCAATAATTGCAAAAGTGACGAGGGATTCCGAAATTAAAAATTTGCATAAAAAATACGGATTTTTCGGTTCTGGTTATCCCTCAGATGAAAGAACAATAGACTTCCTGAAAAAATTAGATAAAGAAGGATATAATAAAATTGTAAGATTAAAATGGGAAACATCAAAAAATATTTTAAAGAACAAAAACCAGAGAAAGTTGTTAGAATTTTGATAAAGTTTGTTTTAATTTCTGAATTAAATCTTCATCATTTTCAAATTCTATAATTTTGCAGGAAGAAATTGAATCTAATCCATGTGCAAGTAAAGTTATTTTTTCTTCTGGTTTTTTAATTATTATTGCAGGAATTTTGTGAGAAATTGCATAACCAATTTCAATAGCAACTCCTGCGCTCTGTGGTTCCCCTAAATAAGCAATCAAACAATCTGTTTCTTTTGTAATTTTCTACGATATTCTTCACCCAGTTTATATAATCACCAGGAACCCAGCCATATTTAGAATTTTTGTCAGGTTTTGCTATATTTGTAAATGGTGTTGCAAAATAAATTCTCATAGTAGAAAATTATTCTTCGATTCTCGGAGCTAGGATAAAACCCAGTTTTGCTCTGTCTTTGATAACATATTCCAGATGCAATGGATAATCTTTGTTGAACTCTATCTTGACATTTTCAGATAATCTGCTGGCTTTTAGCATTTTGCTCAGATATTCTATTGAATATCTTGCAATAACTTCTTCTTTACAGTTTATAGAATAAAGTTGTGGATTTCCGGCATCTATCTTTATTTGCGTATAACTCGAATCTCCCTCTGACCTCAAAACCAGTGAATCTTTCGAAAGTTTTATAGATATTCCATCGGAAATCAACGCACCGTTTTCAATTCCTTCTTTTAAAATTGACGGGTCCAATTCGGCCGAGTTCTCAAATTTAAATCTGCTCAAATCCTGCATTTCCTGTTTTGCAACTGAAATTATCGGAATTGCAAATTGTCTGGTTGTTTTCCCCTCCAGTGTTAACTCAAATCTGTCCTCATTTTCATCAAGACTCAAAATTAATTTATCGTCTGGTTTTGCTTTTTTAATAAATTGCAATATTTTGAGAATATTCAAACCAACTTCAGTATCTTTATCGCAGGTATAACTTTCAAATGCCGTTGGAAGAATCAAAAAATCTACCACTGCGATAACTGCTCTGTCAGGGCAAACAAGAGATATTCCATCTTTTTTAATATTAAATGTGCCTTCATCAACTATTTCTGCAATTGCATTGAAACTTTCTCTCAACAAACCGACATCATCCAATACTGCTTTGAACATAATTATATATATTAAAAGTATAAGTTAATTTAAGTTCTTGATTTGAGGAATAATTAAATCAACTATTTCCAATTTTTAACAATTAATTCTGCCAATTTTATTGTTTCTTTTAAATCTTCGGCATGAAAAATGCTGTGTGGCGTGTGTATATTTCTTATCGGTATATTCAGAGAGCAACTTAAAATTCCTTTTTTCGTTATCTGGGTAATTGCGGTATCAGTCATTCCCCCATCAACCAATTCCAACTGATATTTAATCTTGTTCTTTTTTGCCAGATTAAGAATGAATTTTTTTAAGTTTTCCGGTAAAATTGCCCCATGACCTTCGCATTCTATCAAACTTATTGTGACTCCTTTTCCAAGCTTTATTTCGCTTTCTTTCTCAGAAACGGAGGGAACATCTCCAGCAATCGAAGTATCTATAACTATGGCTAAATCCGGCTCTATTGAATAAACTGCAGTTCTTGCGCCTTTCAATCCGACTTCTTCTTGAGATGAAAAAATAAAGTAAATATCATTTGGATTTTTTATTCTCTTTAAAATATCTATCAAACAATAAACCCCGAGTCTGTTATCTAAAGCTTTTCCAATAAAAGTGTTTTTTTGCAATTGTTTAAATTCTGATTTGAAAGAGATGGGTGTGCCTTTCTCAATATTTAATTTTTCTTTATCTGTCATTCCCACATCTATGTACATTTCATCGTATTTAATAATTCTTTTTCTTTCTTCTTCCTTTTGCAGGTGGACGGGTTTTGAGCCAATCACCCCTTCTATTTCTTTTTCTCCTTTTATTACAACTCTTTCTGAGAGCAAAATTTTGTCATCAATTCCCCCGATTTTTGAGAATTCTATGAAGCCCTTATTTATTCTTTTCACAATAAAACCAACTTCATCCATATGCGCAACTAAAGCGATTTTTTTTCTGTTTTTGGCAGAACCTTTTTTTAGGGCGATTAAGTTTCCAAGAGTATCTTCCGTTATTTTATCTGCATATTTTGAAATCTCCTTTTTTATCACTTCCCTGATCTCGGTCTCAAAACCTGAAACACCCGGGGTTTCACTTAATTTTTTTAATAAATTGATATCCATATTATTAATTAAAAAATAAGTAAAAAAATAAAGAAAATATGTGTTGGTTATGACATATAACTACAATACAATTGGAAACCGATTAAGTGACCAAATTACAAGAATGGAAAATTATATTTTAGAGTTAGTAAAAGACGAAGGTCTTTATAATCTCAAAAAAGAGGGTTATGATCCAAAAGAACATGTTAAACTTATGCATGAATTTGAAAAAATTAACGAAGAATTGAGATCTACAAGGTTTCTTAGTCGTTATAATCCATTTAACAAATATGTTAGAGAACTTGCCAAAATAGAAAAAGAATTGCAGAAAAAATTAGAACCTTACAATAAATTTGTTCTTACTGATTATATTAAAACTGAATGCGAAAGGTTAAGTGAAGAGGCAAAAGATAAAAAAAGTTACCTTGGTGAAGGAAAAAAGCCCAGAGATAAACCTTCAACTCTGAAAAAGATTGGAGCTGTTGTTGGAATGGGTCTAATTGGAGCCGGAATATTTTACATGGGTTTTGCAGAGAATTGTGGTCACCAAAGTAAAATAAAATATGAAGATGTCTGTACAGATATGAAAAAAATTAACAGTACCTTGCATGAAAAAAATTTTTCATATTCTTTTGACAATCTTACAGATAATGTAAATCTTTGTGAAATAATCTCCGGCAATTTTAAAATAACTGGAAAAAGTTCCTCTAATATTACCATAACCATAGACGATGCCAGAATACCAAAAAATATTCAAACCTATAAAGCTCTGGCAGATCTCGGCTCTGAATTGAAAGATGATAAAGAAAACATTTCTCAATTGAACTGTTATAAATTCTTGACGGGAAAAAAAGAAAATTATCCCATCGAAGTAGCCATTCCTGTGATGGACCATCCAAATGATATTATTCCTCCATCAGAACTGATAAAATCAAAATCCGGTGATTGTGAAGATTACTCGTTGCTATATGCAAGTTATTTCAATGCAAAACACATCCCCGCCTTTATTGTTATAAATGAAGGCCATGCCGTTGCTGCTGTAGGTGATATACCTTCAGATTCTGATGAACTTAAAGAGTATATCAAAGAAAACAAAACATTTATTGTAGGAAGCTCGGAATATCTTAAAAGGCACAATTTCAACCATTCTATCGCTACGAAATCTGCTTCTACCGAAGATATACTAAATAACTTAAGAGTCAACTATCTCTCTACGAATATCCACGCTATAATATCCAAAGAAAATATTTGGCTAAAAGGAGGTGTATATTGCTTTAAAGTTCCATGGTCCAAAACTCTCGAAAAAGAATATGCAAAGAGCGCTGCAGATTACTTAAATATGAATATTTCAAAAGATGAAATAGATAAAATGGCTGAGAATTTTGATGATTTTTATAAAAGGTTGGTAAGAAATGGGATAAAAGTTCAAATAAATAATAAAGTAAATTTTTATTGGAAAATAAAAGATGTATTGGCGGATCCTTCTGAAGAAAAAATAGCGGCAGATCTATTTAACGATACGGTATTATAAAAATAATGTAGTTTTTTGATATATTGTCAGGTAAAATAAGAGCATCTAACGATAGTTAATGATTTCTTTATCTTTTTTTATTTAGGACTGGTTGCTTATACAATATCTTTAGTTTAATTATGAGATAATTATGAAGAAGTTCATCTTTTTGTTTTTATTTCTCATTGTCTTTTTGTCGGGATGCACTATTCCATATTTTCATAATAGTTCGGGAATTGAGCCAACAAAGCCATTGACAATTTCTTTGAGTTCTGATTTAACCAGAGTTAAATCTCAAAATATAACCTATCTTTATTTAATTCTTGATAATCTGGATGAGAAAGAAAAATACAAAGTAAGTGCAAAGATAATGAATCCCGGACTTTTTGATATCCCCGAAAGTTATAAGGAGACAGAATTGTCAGGATTGCAGAAAAAAACTTTGGAATTTAAATTAGAAGCTCCAAAGGTTGAAGTAGAAACACCCTCCAAAGTAAGTGTTGAAACAACAATTTCAAAAGATTTTGTTTTTTATCTTCCAATTCTTTTTGCTGATTCTGAGTATTTAAGAGAACGTGAGACAAGAGGAGAACCAGTTCAAAAGAGACAAAAAATTTATTCTTTTTCTGATAATCTTGTAAATATAGTTGTAAAATTAAATAAGGAACCTCCTATAGATACCGAAGTTGCTTACGCGAATATAAAAATTGTTCCTCTCGGCGAAGGAATTTTAGAATTTGATTCAATTAGTGTGGAAGGGGATGCCTCTTGTGAAGAAATAAACAAATATTCAAACTCCGTTTTCTGCGAATTTCATTCCGGTAAAGTAAGGGACATGAAAGAAAAAAAATTTGAGATAAAAATAAAATATGATTATAAAGAAATAAAATCTCTAAGTTTTAGAATTTTACCCTGAATTGCAATTGCCCTTCCACAAGCAGAAATAGATTTCAGAAGAAATATGTGTCTTTAGGGAATCACAAAAAATATATCAGAGGGGAATATGAATAAAAATTATATATTTAGAAAATTAAATCAAAAGAAA
>Ga0190306_1000595_pt1 | contig 11808 bp, 10 predicted proteins | sample 48700734_MG_FD_161657 | JGI IMG/M metagenome (GOLD analysis project Ga0190306, IMG submission 161657) | Hydrothermal vent sediment bacterial communities from Southern Trench, Guaymas Basin, Mexico - 4870-07-3-4_MG | ecosystem: Environmental > Aquatic > Marine > Hydrothermal vents > Sediment ...
CAAAGCCGGCTCCTTGAAAAAGGCATAAGGGGAAATAAGTATAATGGAAAAATATGAAATTGTAGTAATTGGGGGCGGCCCTGCAGGGGTTACCCTGGCAAAGATGCTTGGTAATACAACTAAAATGGCAATAATAAGACCGGAAGATTACAGTATGATCTACTGTGCTATGCCCTATGCCATTGAAGGGTTGGTAGACAACGTAAAAACTTTTAAGAGTGATAGTCTGGTAACTGATTTCGGGGCTGAACTTATTAGAAATACTGTTAAAGAGATAGATTTTGAGAATAAAGTTTTAATTTTTGAAGATAATGAAAAAATTACTTTTGATAAATTAATTATTGCAACAGGTGCTGTTCCTTTTATACCACCCATACCAGGGAGTACCCTTAAAGGTGTTGGAGCATTTAAGACCCAGAGTGATCTTGTCTGGATTGAACAGATGGTTTCCAATGGGCTGAAAAAAGCTGTTGTAGTAGGTGCCGGTGCTATAGGCATTGAACTGGCACAGGCATTTAGTTATAGAAAAGTTGCTGTTGATCTTGTTGATATGGGAAAATCAGTTCTCCCTAATCTGGTGGATGCTGATATGTCAGGAGTACTGAGTACTGAACTTGAAAGGGAATGGATTAGATTGCACCTGCAGTCAAAAGTAGTCGAACTTAAGGGCAGAGAACATGTTGAATCTGTTGTTCTGGATAATGGAAAGACAATTGATTTTGAATCCTGTGAAGGAGATAATTGTACAGGAATTGTAATATTTGCTGCAGGAATGAAACCGGAAATATCATTGTTTAGGGATAGTCCTGTTACTACTGACAGGGACGGAATTGTAATAAACGACAGAATGGAAACTAATCTGAAGGATATCTACGCTGTTGGTGATTGCACTCAGTTTAATAGTGCTATTACAGGAAAAGTATTATCTGGAAAATTAGCTACAAATGCAGTCCCCATGTCAAAAGTTCTGGGATTCAACTTAAAAGGTCAAAACAGAACATATCCAGGTTTCTATAATGGAGCTGCGACAAAGGTCGGAAAATACTTTATAGGTGGTACTGGGCTTTCTGAAGCTGCTGCTAAAAATATTGGATATGATACAGTTTGCGGTTACAGTGAAGTTACTACAAAATTTCCTATTATGCCGGGAGCAAAGAAAAAGAGAATGAAGCTTGTGGCAGATAAGGCTACCCATAGGATTCTGGGCGCACAGATTGTGAGTGAAGAACCTGTTGTCGGCAGGATTGATCTTCTTACATATTCTATTCAAAAGGAAAGTACAGTTGAAGACCTTTCGGCTCTAAGTTATGCTTCCCAGCCACATCAGTCTTTTTACCCTGCAGCAAATATAGTTGTTCTTGCAGCAGAAGATATTAGAAAAAAACAGAGTTGGTAAAAGTGTGAGTAGTTAGTGCTGTTGAGATAAAAGACCCGAAAGGATATGGAAGAATACGAATGCAATATATTCCTGATGCATCTGGTAATAGTTTGTTTGATTATGCTCTGCTTATTCGTATGACTTAGCCTAAGGGTTAAAAAAAAGCCCTTGACACTGCATAACTGATCAATATAATTCTACTTTTATATTTGATAGGGGGAAATCATGAATGGTGCCCGTATTATTGTTGAGAGTCTTAAAAAAGAAGGGGTAGATACTGTTTTCTGTTATACCGGTGGTGCAGTTATTAAAATTTTTGATGAATTGTACCAGCATGGAGAGGGTCTTAAACTAATACACCCCAGACACGAACAGGGTGGCACCCATGCTGCAGATGGGTATGCCAGATCTACCGGGAAGACAGGTGTGGTTATTGTAACTTCCGGACCGGGAGCAACAAATACAATTACCGGTATTGCAACAGCCTATATGGACTCCAGCCCCCTGGTTGTTATAACAGGTCAGGTTGCCTCCAGTCTTATTGGTACTGATGCATTTCAGGAATCAGATGTTACGGGTATTACAATGCCCATAACTAAAGCCAATTTTCTTGTAAAAGATATTGAAGATCTGGCTGTAACAATTAAAAAGGCATTTTACATAGCTGGTACGGGACGACCGGGGCCTGTTGTTATTGATATCCCCGGGGATATTCAAAGACAGGAAACTAGCTTTTATTATCCTGAAGAAGTAGATATGCAGAGCTACAGACCTAAAAATTCAGGGCATCCCAAACAAATAAAGAGTGCTATAAAACTTATTTCAGCATCCCGAAAACCATTGGTTTTAAGCGGTGGTGGAGTTAATCTTTCCAATGCCATGGCAGATATGAATAAATTTCTGAATAAAACCGGTATACCTGTTGTTCATACCTTAATGGGGAATGGAGTTAATCCTGAAAATGAGAATCAGTTCCTTGGTTTTATTGGGATGCATGGCACCCTCTATGGTAATTATGCAATTCAGAATGCAGATCTTATTATTGCAGTAGGTGTAAGATTTTCGGATCGCATTGTAGGGAATCCTGAAACTTATGGGGAAAATGCAAAAATTATTCATATTGATATAGATCCTGCTGAAATAGGTAAAAATATAGATATAGAACTTCCCATAGTAGGGTCTGCGAAATCGGTACTGGAGGCTTTAAATAAATCTTCTGTTAAATTGGATATTTCCGAATGGAAAGATGAACTTGCAGCGTACAAAAAAAATAATCCTTTGACTTATGTTACCGGGGACCGAATAAAACCTCAAAGAATAATTCAGCTGGCTCAAAAATATTTTCCGGAAGACACCATTATTGTCACTGATGTGGGGCAGAACCAGATATGGGTTGCTCAGTACTATAGAATAAAAAATGCCAGAAGTTTTTTGACTTCCGGTGGTCTGGGTACAATGGGATATGGTCTCCCTGCTGCGATTGGTGCTGCTGTGGCAAATCCAAATAAACAGGTTTTGATGTTTGCCGGAGATGGTGGATTCCAAATGAATATGCAGGAGTTAGGTATTATTCGAAGATATGGATTAAAAGTAAAAATGATTATTCTTGATAACAATTATCTTGGAATGGTCAGGCAGTGGCAGGAATTATTGTTTGAGAAACGTTATTCAGGAACAGATATGGAGTTTAATCCTGACTTTGTTAAACTGGCTGACGTTTTTAAAATTAAAGCTGTTTTTCTTAAGGATCCGGATAGAGCTGATGAGGTTATTGGAAGTCTCTCAGAATGTAATGAAAGTATGCTTGTACAGGTTGCTGTGGATCCTGACGAAAATGTCCTCCCCATGGTTCCTGCAGGGAAAGCCCTTGATGAAGTCCTTACAGAGTTATAGGAGGAATGATAAAAAGATGCAGAATTATTATGTTGATATTAATATAAAGCTTTTTTATCATTCAGCGACAGAGACTTTCCATGAAATGAGGGTAGATAAAACTTATCCATATAAATCAAGGAAAGTGCTCGAAAGCGACTATAGGAGGAATGATAAATGAAGACTGATAATATAATTACAGACCATATTGTATCCGTTCTTGTTCATAATAATCCGGGAGTTCTTTCCAAGGTAACAAGTTTGGTGACCAGGCGGGGATTTAACATAGATGGTATTTCTGCCGGACCCACCAGACAAAATGATATGTTTCGTCTTACTATTGTGGTTAAAGGGGATGATAAAAGCATTGAACAAATTCAAAAACAGCTGTACAAAATAATTGATGTAGTAAAAGTAGTTCCGATTATTAAAAACAGGATGGTAGGCCGGGAAATTTGTCTGGTAAAAATTAAAGCATCCGGTAGTGATCAACATGAAATTTTGCAAATAATTAATGTATTTAAAGCAAATGTTATTGATGTGGGTACTAATGGTTTAATAGTTGAAATAACCGGTGATTCGGATAAGATAGATTCTTTTCTGGCTCTTCTTGATCGTCAGCAGATTAGTGATGTTGCAAGAACAGGTATTGTAGCAATGAACAGATGGGATAGAACATACAGTTAGAATTAGTTTATAGTTGAGTTGAGAAGCTTTAAGGAGACCTGAAAGTGAAAAATAAAATAAAAGTATTCGATACAACACTGCGGGATGGAACCCAGAGTGTGGGAATTAATTTTACTGTTAATGACAAAATTAAAATAGCCAGGGCTCTTGATGAATTTGGTGTTCATTATATTGAGGGTGGATGGCCTGGATCAAATCCTAAAGATGTAGCCTTTTTTGAAAAAATGAAAAATATTAAATTGAATAATGCTAAGTTGACAGCCTTTTCATCAACAAAATTAAAAAATATAAAAATTCAGGATGATAAAAATTTAGCTAAAATGATAGAAACCGGTGTTCCAGTTGTTACTATATTTGGTAAGAGCTGGGATCTTCATGTTAGAGAAGCCCTAAAAACTACCAACGAAGAGAATCTGGATATGATTTTTTCTACAATGGAGTATCTAAAAAAATACTTTGATGAAGTAGTTTATGATGCAGAGCATTTTTTTGACGGATATAAGGCAAATCCCGAATACGCATTAAAGACATTGGAAGCTGCAGAGCAGGGTGGGGCAGATTGGCTGGTTCTGGCCGATACAAATGGTGGATCAATGGTTGATTTTATTGATTCTACATTTAAGATTGTTAAGAGCCAGTTTTCTACACCTTTGGGAATACATGCTCATAATGATTCTGAACTTGCAGTTGCCAATTCACTTGCCGCTGTTTATCAAGGTGCAACCATGGTTCAGGGAACTATTAATGGAATTGGTGAGCGCTGTGGAAATGCAAATCTATGCAGTATAATTCCTAATTTATCCCTAAAAAGTAATTATACAACTATTCCTGAGGAAAATATTAAAAAACTATACTATATTTCTCATTTAATTTCTGAAATTTCTAACCAGGCTCATCCTGACAGTCTTTCTTTTGTTGGTAACAAGGCCTTTTCCCATAAAGGTGGAATCCATGTTTCTGCAGTAAGAGCCAATTCTTCCACCTATGAACATGTGTCACCGGAATCGGTAGGAAATACACGAATAATAACTGTATCTGAGCTTTCCGGTAAAAGTAATATTATTGAAAAAGCAGAAAAAATGGGTATTGATCTTAGGGCTGATAATGAAAAAACAGTAAAAATACTTAACAGGGTTAAGGAACTAGAGGCCAGGGGTTATCATTATGAGGGAGCGGAAGCTTCCTTTGAGCTTCTTACTAATGCTCTTATGGGTAAACAAAAACGCTATTTTGAGCTTCATGGATACAGAATTATAATATGGAAAAATGCGGATGGAGAATCCTGGTCAGAAGCAACTATTAAAGCTGCAGTTCCTAAGGAAGTTGCAGAGTCTCATGGATATGAATCACATATAGAACACACTTCAGCAGATGGAAGCGGCCCTGTGGAAGCATTGGACAAAGCTTTAAGGAAGGTTTTGGAGAAATTTTATCCGGAGCTTAAAAAAGCACATCTGGTAGATTACAAGGTTCGTATATTAAATGCCGAAGCAGGTACAAACTCTACAACAAGAGTTCTAATAAATACTTCCGACGAGAAACGCAGCTGGAGTACGGTTGGAGTTTCTGATAATATTATTGATGCTTCATGGCAGGCTCTTGTGGAATCACTAATATATAAGCTTATGAAGGACGAGGCCGAGTAGGAGAAAGTATATATTAATATTTTAGAGAAAATCCATTGTTTTGCCTGTATGTCTACTTGCACTTTTTTAAAGTATAGTGTTGAATGGCAATGCGTTTAAAGGCTTAGCCAGGAGGTTGGTTTGTGCTGACATCGAAGATTATAGAAAATGATATTAACAGGATACCTTCTTTTATTGGGGTTCCAGCTTCTGATCATTCCGGATGTTCCATTCACAGGCTGAACAGCAGGGATAAGTTTGGTGCAATAAGAGAAGTTGTTAACAATTGTCCTGTTTTCGATTTTTTTGAAGAAGATACGGATAGGGATATTTTCCTTCAGGAGATTTTTAATCGGGAATCCCTTGGTACGACAGGTATAGGGCATAATGTTGCAATACCTCATGGAAAAAGTAAATTGCTGGACAGGGTTAGAGTTGGCCTTGGTATTTCTGAAGAAGGCCTGGATTTTGCATCGATAGATGGAGAACCTGTACATCTTGTGCTTGTAATTGGAAGTCATCCTTTAAAACAAATGGAATATTTAAAATCCCTTGCATTTATTATGAATCATTTAAAAAATCCTTTATTACGCTCTGCTTTAACAAATTTAACCTTTCCAAAAATCAAAGACAGAGAGAATTCTTACAGCCGATTCCTTGATATTATGAGATCCCAGGTTTTTTCTTCGTAGATCTTACATAATTTTTTTAATTAATGTTATAGTTTTGGTACAATAGGCTTTTAGGATGTCTATAAATTCAACTTGTTTTTGGCTTTTTTCGTCAGTTATTGTATTTTGTATTAGAGAAGAAGTTATTTTTTAGTAGAAAATGTATTAGGACACATACCTGAGTAGCAACAAAGTAGTGACCAGGGACACACGTAAAGAGCTTCAGAGGTTTATATGTCAGGTGTTATTACTATTTCGGGTGCTGTATATATAGTTTTTGCATCCATTCTTGTTATTAGAATACTTTTAGATAATAATCACCCTGAAGTTTCTTTTGCCTGGATTCTTCTAATAGTTTATATTCCTTATGTTGGTGTATTTTTATATCTTTTGGGTGGAATTAACTGGAAGAAACATAAGATTGTAAAGCAGAGGCCTGAGATAACTTTTCAAAATCAATTGGGATCAATTCTTAATAAACAGAAAATTTTTATGCGCAGTCTTTCTACACAAATTGATACTGATGTTGCTAAAGCTATGGTTCTGGCTCTTCAAAGCAGCAATTCAATTATAACTTTAAATAATAGGACTGAACTATTTTTTTCCGGTGAAAAACTTTTTAGTTCATTAATTAAAGATCTGGAAAATGCAGAAAAATCTATCCATATGGAATACTTTATTTTTCGTGATGATGATTTAGGAATGGAAATAGCTGATATTCTAAAAAGAAAAGCCCGGGAGGGGAAGATTGTAAGAATATTATTTGACGGTGTTGGCTGTTTTGGCAAAATGTCTAAAAAGTTCAAGCGAAATCTCTCTGAATGCGGTATAAACACAAAATATTTTCTGGATCCTGCAAATGTGTTAAGCGGAAGATTATTAAACTATTGTAACCACAGAAAAATTGTTGTCATAGATGGAAAGGTTGCATATACCGGAGGAATGAATATAGGTAATGAGTATATAACCGGAGGTAAGAAGTTTGAAAGTTGGCGTGATACTCAACTAAAACTGGAGGGAGAAACCGTTCATATGCTTCAGAGCATTTTTTTATCAGATTGGTTTAATTCAGGAGGGGGAAAACTGGAAAGTCAGGATTATTTTCCTGAAATTGTCGAAACATATGAAGATTTGCCTATGCAGATTATTGTAAGTGGACCGGATTCCGAGTGGTATTCAATCGAAAAATTATTTTTCAGTATTATTATGAATGCAAATAAAGTTGTTTATATTCAAACTCCATATTTTATTCCTAACAGTACTTTATTAAATGCTTTGGAAACTACAGCTCTTTCCGGTGTGGAAATAAACCTTATGATTACAGGAAATCCTGATAAACGCATACCCTTCTGGGTTGCGCGTACCTATTTTGAATCACTTCTTGCAGCAGGGGTAAATATTTTTTTATACAATAAAGGATTTCTTCATTCCAAAGTTTTAATTGTGGACGATACAGTTTCTACTGTGGGATCCTGTAATATGGATATACGTAGTTTCCATTTGGATTATGAGGTAAATGCAATCTATTATAACAGGGTGCAAACGGCTGAACTTACCAGGCAATTTAATTATGATCTGCAGTTTTGTAAGAAGCTCACTGAAAAAGATAATAAAAAACTTAATGTATTTTACAGACTTAGAAATTCTGTCTTCAAAATTATTTCACCTGTATTGTAGCAGCTCTATGCAGTTTGCAATTTATATTAAATTTGATATTGTTAAAAAAATAAAACATATGGGATATGCTTACTTATGAAAAACATCTTTTGGTTTAAACCTGTAGTCTTCTTTTTACTTACATTGGCTTCTCCTTCATTTTTAATGAGTAGTGAAAAGATTAATCCGGGACAATATAGAATAATATCAGAGAATACAATTGCTGCTGTAACAGATTCAATGGGGTTTATAATATCTGATGATAATGGCAGTTCCTGGACTCAAAGAAATAATGGGTTTCCCTTAAAAGTTGTTTACCCCTTTAGCGGAAATGAATACAGAAGATTCACTTCATTGTATGTTGATCCCTTAAACTCTTCGAGGATGGCTGTTACAAGTTCATCCTCTGTTTTTGTGACCCTTGATTCAGGATGGAACTGGAAAAGAATTCCTACCGGCGGGGTATTAAAAAACTCAAATTATTTCACAGCTATAAGTCTTGATCCTCAAAAGAATAATCGGATTGTCCTTGGTACTTCTTTTAACGGTATCTTCGAAACTACCGATGGTGGCAAACATTGGACTAAATATCCTGTTGATCTTAAACTTCTTTATAGAGGTGCAGGATTTTATGAAGAAATTTCCGGTTTAGGAATTGATCCTGAAAATAATGGTAAACTATATATTGCAGCCGGGTTTTCCGGCGGCCTTTTTACTGCTGACTATATAAGTAAAAAATTAACAATTCTCGAAGGATCTGATTCCGTTTCATCTCATAGTATCAAGGGCTTTAAGTTTACCGGTAATGAATTGGGCTTATATACCGGGGAAGGTTATTTTTATTCTGTATATGGTGATAGTACCTGGAAAAGTACTGAACCTCTTTTTACAAAGAATCTTTCTATAAAAAGCCCAGCCAAAATGCGGCGTAGTGCTGCTGCTTCAGACAAGATTGGATTGTATGTAAATTCTTTTCATGCTTCAGGTAAAGAACTTGATAATCATATTTCTTTTATAAAAAAGCATGGATTAAATTCGATGGTTGTAGATATGAAAGATGATGAAGGTAAAATAACATATGATACTTCACTTAAACTTCCATTGGCTTTAGGTGCGGTAAGAAAGAGAATTGATATAAAATTACTTTTAGAAAAAGCAAAAGCCAATGATATTTATGTTATTGCCAGAATTGTAGTTTTTAAAGATCCTATGCTTTACCGATTTTCTGATAGTTCCTATGCAATCTGGGATAGTAAAAAGAAAGCTCCCTGGGGAAATCTAATTAAACAAATTGATAAGGATACAGGCGAAGAGAGCTGGATCCAGCGTGAATTTTGGGTTGATCCTTTTTCAGAATTTGTCTGGAATTATAATGTTGCAATTGCTGAAGAACTTCAGAGCCTTGGAGTTGATGAAATTCAGTTTGATTACATACGTTTTCCTTCTGATGGTGATATGAGTACAGCTCTGTTTAGAAATAAAAGACCGGGAATGAGCAAGATAGATGCTTTGGAATCATTTATGAGAGTTGTAAGAGAGAAAATATTTATTCCTGTCAGCACTGATCTTTATGGTTTCAATTCCTGGTATAGAATGGGGAACTGGATTGGTCAGAATATTGAAATGCTTGCAGATTATGTTGATGTTATCTCTCCTATGTTCTATCCCTCTCATTTTTTATCTTCCTTTTATGGAGAGTTGGAGTATCTGGACAGAGCAGAGTATATATATCGGGAGGGCACAAGAAGAGCAAAAATTATTACTAAAAACAGGACACTGATAAGACCATATGTTCAGGCCTTTTTAATTGGCAAAGAATTAAATATGGAATATGATGAATACACAAAATATCTTGAAGTTCAAATTGATGGATTGACTGAGGCCGGTGCTTCAGGATACACAATGTGGAACAGTTCAAACAGATATTATATGGTTAAAGAATAATTTTTATATTAATAAGGAGAACAGTATGTTAAAAGGAATTTCGAAAAATTTAAGTCCGGAACTTTTATATCATCTCTACAAAATGGGACATGGAGATGAACTTGTAATAGCAGATGCTTTTTATCCTGGTGATACAATGAATAAACTGGTAATAAGGGCAGATGGAATCTCTGTAGTAGATATTTTAGATGGAATCCTTCCCCTTTGTAATTTGGATTCATATGTCAATAATCCTGTTCTCATGATGGCTGTTCCCTCCAATGACAGTCCTGACCCTGAGGTGGAAAAATCATACAGGGCTGTAATAGATAAATACTATCCTGAAACTCCAAAAATTGGAAAACTGGAACGTTTCGAATTTTATGAACGCAGTAAAAAAGCCTATGCTGTTTTAATGACAGGTGAAACCTCTAAATATGGTTGTATAATTATTAAAAAGGGAGTGATTTCTATATAAAATTACAGGTTTCTTCTATTAAACAATATGAATATAAAAAAAATATTATATTTCTGTTAGAGGTTTAAATGAAATTAAGTAGAGTCAAACAAATTGATTTATACTGGTTTTCGGGTTCTGGTAATACTTTGTATATTGCAAGGCATTTGGCTGGTTTTCTGGAAGAGAAGGGGTTTATAATAAAACTTATACCTATAGAGTCCACAAATCCTCAAAATATGAATTTAGATCATACAGTAGGGCTGTGTGTTCCTGTCGCTGAACAGGGGACATATCCTCTTGTCTGGAACTTTATAAAAAATATGCCGTCTCCTTCCGATCATAATATTTTTGATACGGATGTTTTTTTTCTTGATACTCTGATGCTGTATTCCGGAGGAATAAAAGGGCCTGTAAAAAAGATTTTGAATCGAAAAGGCTACCGTTTGTTAGGGGCAATTGAAATTATAATGCCAAATAGTTTAATGAAGTTAAAAAAACAACCTGAAAAAGATAAACTTAAGATGCAGAAGGGCAGAGTAAAGGTTGAAGTATTTGCAGAAAAACTTATTGCCGGAACAGCGGAGTGGAAGGATATACCATTATACTCAGATATGATGGGAAGTTTTAGTAAAATGGATTCCACCTGGAATATGTTTAGAAATAATTTTCCATTAAAAGTAGATAATGCTAAATGTACAAGATGTAGATTATGTGAAAGAATTTGCCCGGAAAAGAGCTGGAGTTTTGATAAAGAAAAAAATGAGATGAACTGGTTGAAGACAGACTGTATTTACTGTCTTAGATGTTTTTCCTATTGCCCTGCCCAGGCTATAACCTATGGGAAGAAGAACTATATTCGTCATAAACCTTTAACAGCAGGAGCATTCTCCGCCTCAAAATATTCCTGAATCAATTTATTTTTGTTTCATTTTATGATGAGAATGGAGTTTTTCAGGAGTTGTGATAAAGAATGAATTAAGGTAATATTGGGGGCAATATTATAACCCAACTAATTAGGATAAATATGAAAAAAACATTTATTATGACCCACTCTAAAATCAAAGTGGACAGATTATTTGAAGCAGTTAAACGTGATGTTAAAAAATATATAAAAAGAGAACAAAAAAAGAACTACTAGAAAATGTCGACTATTGGGATTTTGATTGTAAATATGGTCATACAGCACAAACAGCAAAAGTTATTCATATATCAGAAATTAACAAATATATAGATGAAGCTGAAAAACTGGAATTAGAATCTTTTTATTTGGAGATTTTAGTTAAAGAAGGACACCGTACAAAAATGCAGGAACCTGAATAAGTAATATATACAAGTAAGGAATTATTCCGTTATTTGAATGAGTGGAAAACTAAAAGGAACTGTTTATGTACTAATTTGTGTAGCTTTATGGGCCCTTATTCCAGTAGTTGTAAAAATGGGGCAAACAACCCTGGATAATCATCAGTTTTTATTTTGGTCCAGCCTTGTTTCATTTCTTGTTCTGGGGGTAGCATGTTTTGCACTGTTTTCAGTATT
>Ga0190306_1000600_pt1 | contig 11701 bp, 8 predicted proteins | sample 48700734_MG_FD_161657 | JGI IMG/M metagenome (GOLD analysis project Ga0190306, IMG submission 161657) | Hydrothermal vent sediment bacterial communities from Southern Trench, Guaymas Basin, Mexico - 4870-07-3-4_MG | ecosystem: Environmental > Aquatic > Marine > Hydrothermal vents > Sediment ...
TACATAAAAAAAGGATGTTGAAAGAGTTTAAAAATCAAAGAAATTATGAGATCATAAAAGATATAAAATCTGAGTACTACGGGAATCTAAAAGCCTTAATGCATGGTTTGGGGAATTCGGGATTTGATTGTATCGGTGAGCGGATGAACCGGCTTGTCTGGATGTTGAAGGCAAGGAGAAGGATATAAAACAAGGAGGAATGTCTATGTTTTTACACGAGGGTTTCAATGTTGAAAATTAACAGATTATACGAAAGGATAGAAAAATTCCTTCAGAAATATAAAATGGTGGAGTATCTTTTCTATTCAGGGAGAAAGAGAGAATTAAACTTTTCTGATATATTCAAGGAATATAAGGATATTTTCTCCGTTGATGTTCTTAAAGATTTAATCAAAACAGATATAAACGCTAAGGATTTTAACCAGAGAAAGATGAAATACCTCCGAGAATTTTTATTCCAGCATTTCCTGGACAGAGAATTGGGAGAATATTTTGATAATGCTGAAACTATGCTGTCTAATAAAAAAATAAAGTTGTCTTCTGGAGAAGAACTTTCGTATTTTGCAGCGTGTGTTAAACAAATTAATGTCAGTGATAGAAAATCCCGGTTAGAGATTGAAGAAAGGAAAAAAGAGATCTTTGAAGAACTAAACGAATCACTTAAAATGATTCATAATAAAACCTTTGAAATAGTTGATAAAATTGGAGGAGGAGATTTGATATCTCTATTTAAAAAGGTAACCGGTATAGATTTTTCACAACTGGAAGGAGTATTAAAAGGTTTCATTGATAGGACTGAGGATATTTACTATCAGGAACTGGAAAAGACCCTGAATGAGTATTTAAATATAAATCTAAATGAAGCTTTTTACTTTGACATGGGATTTCTTGGTAGGAATAAAGATTTTGACGCCTTCTTTCCGAAGGAGAGAATGATTGATATTGTCAAAGAAACAGTTGAAGATATGGGTTTAGATTTCACTGCCAATGGCAGTATTAGTTTTGATCTGGAGGAAAGAGAAGGAAAATCTATATATGGTTTTTGTTCTGCCATAAAAATACCAGAACGGATCGTTTTGGTTTGTGTTCCCTTAGGTGGGATTAAAGATTACGGACAATTTTTACATGAGTTAGGACATGCCCTTCATTTTGGATATACAGACCCTAAATTGCATTTTGCCTTTAAAAGACTTGGGGATAGTTCTGTTTCCGAAGGGTATGCATCCTTGTTTGACCATTTGATATATAACCCTTATTGGCTGGAAAATAAATTAGGTTTAAAAGGCGAAAGATTAAAAAGATATTTAAAAATTATGTGGCTACATAAAATGTATCTTCTAAGAATGTTCATTGGCGAGTTTCTTTACAATATCAAGTTATGGGAAAACCCTGAACTTTCAGGGAAAGAAAAAATCTATAGTGACATTATGTCTAATACTACCAGAATAAAGTTTCCAGAATACCTGTATTTAGACGAAATTTCACCTCATTTTTCAATAGTAAAATATATCAAGGCAGAGATATTTGAAGCCGCAATTTATCAATTCTTTACAGAGAATTATGGGGATATGTGGTTTAAAAATAAATCAGTGGGAGAGTTCTTAATGCATCTCTGGAAAGACGGACAAAAGTATTATCCAGAAGAAATCATAGAGAATATAGGCATTAAAACTAATGCCTCTTCACTAATAAGCGAACGTATGATTAAACTTTACAATGAGATTCAAGGAGAAAGTGAATGAGTTATGATGGAGATGTTCCCAAAAAGGGCATCCACAAAAAATAGTTTATGGAATTTGAAAAAATTGATTGTTTTATAAATAAAATAAAAAGTGAGTGGAAACTTCCGGGTATAGGAGTAGGGATTGTCTCTGAGAGTGAAGTTGTTTATAAAAAAGGTTTTGGATATGGCAATATTAAGGAAAAGAGCATTGTTACTCCCAATACCTTATTCTGCATAGGCTCAATTACCAAATCATACACCTCTACAGGGATTGCAATACTGAAGGAAAGAGGTCTATTACAATGGAAGGACCCTCTGAAAAGATATATTCCTGAATTCCCTTTTTCTAATTTAACAATAAAAGACCTTTTGTCTCACCAGACAGGATTACCCTTTTATACAGAAAATCTTTTGTTCACAAGAACAATAAATACAAAAGAAGAACTTCTTGAGATTCTGGGTAAATTGGATGTAAATCTTTTAACAGAGAATTACAGTTATAGCAACTTTATGTATGTGGTGCTGGGTTATATCATTGAGAGAACAACGGGTATTTCATGGGAAGAGTTTACAAGAAAAGAGGTACTCAGTCCACTAAAAATGAAGGATACCTTCTTTTCTTTCTCAGGGATAAAAAAGACACAGAACATCAGTGCATCATACTTGATAGAGGATGGTATACTTAATAAATATCCAGAGGAATTGATGAATGAATATATGTTTATGAATCCAGCAGGCGGTATAATATCAACGGTTGAAGACCAATGTAAGTGGATATTGTTTAATCTTGGTGCAACAGGGAATATTATTAAAAAAGAGACACTAATATCTCTTCAAAAGCCTGTTGCAGTGGTAAGGGTCTCTTCTGGAAAAGATATATCATATGAGGCATATTGTCCGGGCTGGAAATTTCTTATTTATAGGAATGAACCTGTTTTGAGACATGGAGGTCATGTAAAAGGATATAGTTCAGAAATTGTTATACTTCCAAGAAGAAATTTTGGTGCAATAATTCTGACCAATCTTGGTGGGTCACCTGCAGGACAGATAATAGGGATGTATTTAATAGACCTACTCCTTGGGAGAGAAATAGTGAATTGGAACAAAAGGTTTAAAGAATGGAAGAAAAAGAAAGATGCAGAAGAAAAGATAAAATTTGGGAATAGGAATAAAAAAATGGTAAAAGGTATAACTCCTTTATGTGATAAAAAAGCATTCACAGGGATTTACAGTAATAACATATACGGAGATATCATGATTTCTTATAAAGGTAATGTGTTAAAAATCAGAATAAAGAGAGATTGGTTCAATTTACAACATCTTGGGCAAAATCTATTTGAGTTTTATGATAAACGAAAAAGGAGATTAGAAGTAGAATTCTGTACGGATTCTAATAATAAAATTATAGGGTTAAATCTCTGGTTTGACCTGGAAATGCCAGTCGTAAACTTTAAAAAAGGAGGATAACATGAAAAATCTGGATGGATTTTTTCAGAATGAATACATTGATTATATATCTCGCGGCAATATTCAAAAATCCTTTGAGGAATGTAGCTGGGAGGGAAAGGGTGGTGAATAGGTTCATTCCAAGAATCTGGGATAAAGTAAACCTGGACAATGGAGAGGCCCTTTATATTCTTTAAGAAAATTCATTGAATCTGGTGGAGTCAATTCCAGAGAGCCTTGAACTTACCAGGAAAAGTGGATTTGAGATAGTGGAGATAATGGGCTCCTGGTCGGGCCATCCATACAGGACTGATTCCCACAGAATGATTGTGGTATTAAAAAAAGAACGCAGGCTGTGAGATTCAGATGGGTATGTGTATGATATTTACTATCTTATATAAACCACCTTTCCTTTAACTTGCTGCTTTCCCCGGGAGAGTCTGAGGTAGTAAACACCTGATGGCAGATTTTCCCTGACCACCGTGTATGTGCCGGGCTTCAGTATCATGTCCCTTCTGAAAACACAACGGCCTGCTATATCAAACAGTTCAATGGAAACAGAACCCATTGCATTCATACCAAACTGAAAACTCAAGACGCCCTTCTGTACAGTATTCAACTTTATCTGGAAGGGTGAAGGTTCTGAAATCCCCGTAATTCCAATGTAACTGGCAGTTTCATATCCATGATACCAGTCAGCATTATATGGAAATGTGGAGATTTTCAATGTCTCCACCTCTGAATCCATTATTCTTACAGAACAGAAACCATCAACAAAGGTTGTTCTATCACCATCTGGCATAGAAACAGAGTAAGCATTTGAGCCACCTATCTGTGAAACGGAAAAACTGAGTGAATCATCCCTATACACACCATCAAGATAAATCCTGTTTCCCTGAACATCCCTCAAGAATACCTGGATTGTATCGTAACAATTCACCCTGTGTGGTCCAACAACACGGGTGTCAAGCATCCCATAGAAGGTCATGTCCTCATTATCAGGAACGAGTAATCCTTTCACATCCTGTGCTGTTACTGTAATGTACTCCGGTTCTGTATCAGAAAGTGTAGCAGTAAAGATACCATTGTTAACAGGGACACTTTCAGGGTCTGGTGTGATGAAATACACTGAATTGCTTCTGTAGTTATCAGTGGCACCAACACTCACAAAACCATTGTAATAATCCGCAAGGGCATATTCTGGTGTAAAGATATAACCTGTAACATCCGCACTTTCATTCAGGCAGGCCTCTTCTGGTAATATTAACACAATATATGCAGCAGAATCAGGATGGATGTAGTAGATTGTATCCATTGCAGAACCAAGTGAACTGGATGTTGCTGTTACATAGACAACCTCAGAGAAAATATCGTATATCCAGAAACCACCTATACCCTTTTCAAGTGCCAGTGTATCTGGTTCATATATGGCACTTCCAGTTCCAGTTATTACCACTGTATCCTGGCAGGATGGGTCAATATATCCACTATCATCCACTGCTGCAACCGTTATGAACAATGCAGTATATGGTGAAGCAATATTCTTTTGCTCTTTAAGAACGAGCCTGTTTGCAGAGGAAGAAACCGCTCTGACCTGAATATAGGCTTCATCTGACATCCAGTTCCCCACATATCCTGCGTTTTCATTTCCTTCGGCATCCCTGCACTTAAGCCCAACAGTGGAATTCGGGGTGTTTGATACAAACCTGAGTGTAGCATGACCATTCACAAATGGGAAGTATTCTGAAGCCTGATTAAGTGTATCAAACACTGCTCCACTTCCATTGAATATGTAACCATTTAACCATCCATTGTATGTTGAATCAAAAGAATAAATCCCATCAACAGTCCAGAAATCAATATTTATTGTTTCTCCAGCAGGCACCATATAGGGAACACCGGATGCTATCTGCACTGCAACCCCTGAATCCTTGAACGAAGTTATGACCAGGGGGTTAAATGGATAAAGATATGGAGAGCCCTGAACATCCATGGTGACAAAAACGAAACTGTCTGCTTCTGTATCCAGAACCTTAAAGGATGTTGCACCACTGGCAAGGGTTCTGAAATTAGAAGGAGTGATGGTTACTGAGTTCATCCCATACGGGTCAATATATGAAAGTGAAATCTGGGATGAACTATTTGAAGGGTCAGGGCCATCTCCCATTAAGGCAAGCCCATAAAAGACCTTGTTCACATTGTAAGTTCCAAACTGGCCATTCACAGGGAAAAGTATGGCCTTTGTGGCTATCGTATCAGTGGTGAAATAAACAGTGAATGTGTCAGACCCAAAGTCATAAATGGAAGAAATATCCTCAGCAACAATGGATATCTCTTCTGATACATCTGTATAATCCACAACATATAGCCATCCCCTGCCGCTGAACATTGTAACAGGCCCCTCAACAAAATATGTATCTGCTATCGGGTCATAAAAACCTGCACTGGTATCAGAATCCCCCAGTATCTTTACATGAATTACTGTTGTATCAAGTATCCCGCCAACCGAGGTATCAACCAGACCAAACGAGTCTATTACACTGAAATAAAAAAGGTCAGGGTAAATAAAGGCTGGAGAATAGGCAGAATTTGTTGTATCAGGTCCTTCAATCTTTGCCTTCATTGGAACATTTGTGCTTGATGAAGGGTCAACAAACCATCCAACTGGTATTGATGTCTTGAGGATTCCTGCCGGGTCTTCAACATACATTCCCAGTGTTTCTGGCTCATAATCAACAACAGCAATCCACCCCTCTCCCCTATTTATGTGAACCGTATCCACAGGCAGATAAGTGACAGTGGAGATAAAAAGCACACTAAAGTTGGGATTTGATTCTATTGAATGAAGGTCCAGAACATTATTATAAGTGTTATCAATCTCCCCCTGAGGATTCATTACCTGTATCTTCACAATCTCGGGGACTCCAGCAGAATTGTAGTAACCAATAGGCTCAGCAACTATGTAAGTCCCATTCTGTGGGCTGAATTTTGAACCGCCCACCAAAGAAAAAAGCATAAATAAATAGAACATAGAACCCTCCCTTTTTGTAATTCTAACTTTCCCTTGGGATAATGTCAAGTAATATTATAATTTTCAGGTTTTACTCAAAAAACGCTCACCCAAGGATTATCAGGCAATCCAATGTTTTCCGGGCCCGGATACCCCTGATACGATCTTTCTACCCGTGAACCAGGCGCTTTGAATGCCTCAATATACTCCACTGCTCTTTTTTTCAAAAGATTTAAGTGATACCGCAAAATTCCTGTTATCAATATAACATATGTCTTCTGGGTCCCTCGGGAAATCTGAATAATGACCAATCAACTGGACATTGGATGGGTCTGCGAAGTGGCATCAATATTTCAAAAATGCAAGGATGGTAGTTACCATGGAACAAATCCAGTATGTATAGAGTCCTATTGTTGACAAATAACCTTTTTGGGTATATAAAGAGAAAATGTTTTATAGTCAGGAAGAGATACTTGAAACAATCAAAATGTCCGAACTGGAACATTTTGATGTTCGGACTGTTACTCTTGGAATATCCCTTCGGGACTGCACATCAAGGGAGCCGAAGGAGTTTATGGACAACATCTATAAAAAGATAACACAATCAGCAAAAAACCTTGTGAAGACTGCAAGGGAGATTGAACAGGAGTTTGGCATCAAGATAGTTAATAAGAGACTTGCCGTCACACCAATTGCAATTGTTTCTGAGTACACCAGAGAGGAAGACTATATTGAGATTGCAAAGACCCTTGACAGGGCTGCAAGGGAGGTTGGTGTAGATTTTCTGGGTGGATTCTCCGCCCTTGTAGAAAAGGGATTTACAAAAGGTGATTATACATTGATAAATTCAATACCCTTTGCCATTGCCAGAACAAAACGTGTTAATTCCTCTGTAAATGTTGCATCCACAAAGGCAGGAATAAACATGGATGCAGTAAAGATGCTTGGTGAAACCATCCTGAAACTCGCGTATGAAACAAGGGATGAGGATTCAATCGGATGTGCAAAGTTTGTGGTCTTTGCAAATGCTGTCCAGGACAATCCATTCATGGCTGGAGCATTCCACGGTGTTGGGGAGCCAGAACTCGTTATCAATGTTGGTATCAGTGGACCAGGCGTGGTTCTTGATGTGGTTAAGAGACACAGGGATAAAGACCTGGGAACACTATCAGATATAATAAAGAGGACTGCCTTCAAGATAACCCGAGTAGGAGAACTGGTTGGTAGAACCGTAGCAACAAGGCTTGGCGTACCATTCGGTATAGTTGACCTATCACTTGCTCCAACACCCGCTCCAGGGGACAGTGTGGCAGAAATCCTTGAGGCAATGGGGCTTGAAAGAACAGGAGCACCAGGATCAACAGCAGCACTGGCACTTCTCACAGATGCCGTTAAGAAGGGCGGGGCAATGGCCACCTCCTATGTGGGAGGGCTTTCCGGTGCATTTATACCTGTTTCAGAGGACGCAGGTATGGTGAAGGCTGCGATGGATGGCGCACTCACACTTGAAAAACTTGAAGCAATGACATCCGTTTGTTCAGTGGGCCTTGATATGGTTATCGTTCCTGGTGATACACCAGCGGAGACCATATCTGCCATAATCGCCGATGAGATTGCAATAGGGGTTATAAATTCAAAAACAACCGCTGTAAGGATCATTCCTGCCTATGGAAAGAAGCCCGGAGACATCGTTTCCTATGGAGGACTATTAGGAGAATCTGTGGTTATGCCCGTTAACAAATTCCGTGCAACAGATTTCATTTTGAGAGGAGGGAGAATCCCTGCCCCTGTTCAGGGAATGAAAAACTGAACTTGACATATCTGGAAGATGTGTAAAAATTATTATAAAAAACAAGGAGGTGAAAATGGAGGATAAAAGAACCGTTGTATTGAGTGCCCTTTTTGTTGCACTTGTTGCTGTTTTTGCTTTTGGAATTGGTCTTATAACAGCAAGCAGTTTCAATGTTACAGGAAAGGCAAGTGCTGCAGAAATAAAACCCATCCCCCAGGCGAAGGTAGATTATGCAAATCCCTTTGTTCAGGTTGTGAAGAATGCAAGGAAGGGTGTGGTATCTATTAAGGGTGAAAGAACTGACTATATAAATGTGTGGTCTCCATGGGATGACCTTTTCAATGACCCATTCTTCAGGAAGTTCTTTGGTGGACCTCCATCACAACCAAGGAAAAGACCCCTTAAAAGGTCATGGCTTGGTTCTGGGTTCATTGTGAACATTGATGGAGAAAACTATGTGCTTACAAACAACCATGTGGTTGAGGGTGCGCAGAAACTCACAATCACATTTGACAATGGAGAAACCATAGCGGACAGGTATGTTGAACTTGTGGGAAGGGACCCTACAACGGATGTGGCAGTTTTAAAGATAAAGAAAAAGGAAGACTTTCCAGCACTACCTGTTGGTAATTCTGACGACCTTCAGGTGGGTGAATGGGTTATTGCCATAGGAAGTCCCTTTGGATTAAGGGGAACAGTAACGGCAGGTGTGGTGAGCGCAAAAGGAAGGTCTGATATTCCATTGAGGGAGGGATTGATTGTTGAAGACTTTATTCAGACAGATGCAGCGATCAATCCTGGAAATTCTGGTGGTCCATTGCTCAATATAAAAGGGGAGGTAGTTGGTATAAACACAGCCATTGTCAGCAACACAAACATAGGAATAGGTTTTGCAATTCCAATAAACCTTGCAATGGATGTTGCAAAGTCTTTAATAAAAACTGGAACAGTAGCAAGGGGTTATCTCGGTATCATCCCCCAGGAACTCACTGATGATGTGAAAGAGGCCCTGAGAATGAAGAAAAATCAGTCAGGGGTTGTTGTGGCATATGTTGAAAAGGACAGCCCTGCTGAAAAGGGTGGGCTCAAACCAGGTGATGTGATAATTAAGTTTAATGGGAAGGATGTAACAAATGTTACTCAATTCAGAATCACCGTGGCAACAACACCCCCTGGTAAGAAGGTGAAGGTGGTTGTTATCCGAGATGGCAAAAGGAAAACACTTGAGATAAAACTTGGGGAGAGGCCCGAACTTGCGAAGATGAAAAAGAGCGAAAAAGAGAAGGTGGTTGAAGGGGAAGAAGAGTGGCTCGGAATGAAGGTGGAATCAATCACACCATCCGTGCTTGAATCACTGGGCATAAAGGAGAAAGAATCTGGGGTTATTGTAACAGAGGTAAGTGATGATTCTCCTGCCTTTGAAAAGGGAATAGAACCAGGTGATATTATAAAAAAGGTTGAAAATATTGAAATCCATGATATAACAGACTTTAGAAAGGCAAAAAAGAAGTATGAGCATAGCAGAAAACCCGTTATCTTCCAGGTCAAGAAGCCTAACGGCGTGTGGAAACTTGTAGCCATAAAAGGAGGCTAATGCCAAGGTTTAACGATGAGACACTCTCAATCTACATGAAGGAAATACAGAAATACCCTCTTCTCACAGAGGAGGAGGAGAAGGAACTTGCCCGTCGTGCAAGAGAGGGGGACAAGGAGGCAAGGGATAAACTCATACAGTCAAACCTGAGGTTTGTGGTGAGCGTTGCCAAGGCATATCAGAACCTTGGCACCCCCCTCTCTGACCTCATAAATGAGGGAAATCTTGGGCTTGTTAAGGCGGCGGAAAGATACGATGAAAGGAAGGGGGTTAGATTCCTTTCATACGCGGTCTGGTGGATTAAGCAATCCATCATGAAGGCTGTAACAGAACACATAAAATCGTACAGACTTCCAATGAGCAGGGCAGGAAAAATTATAAAGGTTGCCAAGGCAGAAAGTAAGGTGAGCCAGAACCTTGGAAGAGAACCAACCGTTGAGGAGATAGCAAAGGAACTCGGGGTTAAACCTGAGGAAATCATTGAGGCTATGAATGTGGCAAGGCAGGACATCTCCCTTGATGATGAAATCCAGCATACAGACAGTTTGAGTTACAAGGATGTTATGAAGGACGAAAGTGTTGAATCACCCGAAGAGGTCTTCTTCAGAAAGAGGTTTATTGAACTTATAAAACATGGAATGCAATACCTGAATCCAAGGGAAAGGGATATTGTTCGTCTGTATTTTGGCATTGATGGAGAGAATCCACACACCCTTGAGGATATTGGAAAGATGATGGGGCTTTCAAGGGAGAGGGTGAGGCAATTGAGAAATAGAGCACTGGACAAACTCAGGAATTACATCTATGGTGAAAAGAAAGATTAAATTTATCATTGTTCCCCACCATCCTGGAGAAAAAACAAGGGCCTTCAGATTCCCCGTGCTTGTTTTTCTTCTCCTTGTTCTTGGAATAGTGATAGCAGCATCTATATTTTTAAAGAATCTGTCCTATTATGTTGATGTAACAACCATACCTGAGATGGAAGAGGACAACAGACTCCTGAAGGAAAAACTCCTGGTTTTCAAATCCCGGGTTGATTCGCTTAACAATGAACTTGAATCATTAAAGAAGAAACAGAAGGGAATACTGAAAAAGTATAAATTTTCTGTGCCTGAAAAAATAGAAGCAGGAACAGAGCACATGGATGTGGACTCCCTGCTTGTTGAAGCCGGAATGACAGAACAGATATTGAAAAAGGCACTGGAGATAGTCAGAGAAAAGGGGAAAAACATACCCTCAATCATACCTGTGGGTGGTATTATCGTGAAAAAGTTTGGAAAATCCTGGGATTTATATACAGAAAGGTGGAAAAAGTGCAACGGAATTGGAATCTCTGCTCCAGAGGGAACAGAGGTGGTGGCAACAGCAAACGGTATTGTTTCAAAGACTGGTAAGGATTTATACCTGGGAAACTTCGTGGAAATCACACATAACAAAAAATACAAAACAATCTATGGCCACCTTAAAAGCATTGATGTCAAGGGTGGTCAAAGGGTTGTAAGAGGAGAAAAAATCGGGGAGGTCGGTAGAACTGGCAGAACACCCTTCCCCATGTTATATTATGAGGTGGATGTGGATGGTGTACCTGAAAATCCAGAAAACTTTATACAGGGGAGGACAGAATGACACTTATTGAAAAGGCACGGGCTGGAAAAATAACAGAAGAAATGAGGAGCATTGCAGAAAAGGAAGGAAGAAGCCCTGAGTATATAAGGGATGGTATTGCAAATGGAAGGATTGTCATCCCTCTCAACAGGAACAGAAGCATAGAAAAAATCTGTGCCATTGGTGAGGGATTGAAAACAAAGGTCAATGCAAATATTGGTTCATCCACTGACCTTGCAGATGTAGACATTGAAATTGAAAAGGCAAGGGTGGCAGAAGAAGCTGGAACCGATACTATAATGGATTTGAGCACTGGTGGTGATATTGATGGCATAAGGAAAGAGATTATAAAGCATACGAATGTCCCACTTGGAACAGTCCCCATATATCAGGCAGCAATAGAGGTAGTGGATAAAAAGGGTGGAATTGTATTCATGACAAAAGACGACATCTTTTCTGTTATTGAGAAACAGGCAAAGGATGGTGTTGACTTCATGACAGTCCATGTTGGGGTTACCCTTTCAACATTTG
>Ga0190306_1000603_pt1 | contig 11678 bp, 13 predicted proteins | sample 48700734_MG_FD_161657 | JGI IMG/M metagenome (GOLD analysis project Ga0190306, IMG submission 161657) | Hydrothermal vent sediment bacterial communities from Southern Trench, Guaymas Basin, Mexico - 4870-07-3-4_MG | ecosystem: Environmental > Aquatic > Marine > Hydrothermal vents > Sediment ...
TACTGTTAAACCGCGGGTTTTCCCCTTGTGAAACAAGTGTAAAAGCTTGTTTGAACCGTTTAGCTGAAGTATCGCTGCGGTGTTGCCTCCTCCTTCTAGTAGTGAAAACAAGCGGGCTAGAGCGTTATCCTTGTTTGCTGAAGGTTTTTCCAGCGTGAGTTCTTCGAATAAGTGTGGAATAACTTCGGAGTCGATAAATTCGACTTTTTCCGACTCGAAAAAGTGCCTATGCTTCAGTTTTTCCTTTAACTGTTTATAGTTGGCTACTTTACCGTTGTGCACCGAAACGACAGTTAAGTTCGGAGAAAGACACCGCGCTAGATACGGCTGCGCGGTCTCCTTAAAGCCGCTGGTCTGCATAAACTCCGGGATTGGAAAACGAACGTGTCCAATCAAAACCCGTGTAGGCTCATTCTCCACTAGTTCGTAGAGCTTTCGCGCCGGCGAACTCGAGGTCTTTCCAGCCTTGCTCACCTTTACTTCGCCGTTAAGGGCTAAAAAGGCTACTCCAGCGCCGTAGCCGCCTAAGGGATTCTTTTCTTTTTCGCTTTTTTCCCTTTCAAGAATTTCGAGCAAGTTTACGGCTTCGTGAACGTTTACAGCGTTTTTCAATGCGAAGCCAAATATGCCGCACATGGGTTTCTCCGCTGTTTCGAGCTATGGTGGAACAAACTCGTAGGTTAGTTCTCCTTCCGGAGTGGTTTTCGCCGCCAGTTTAACTTTCATACCAACTTTGATTTCCGAAAGCTTGAAGCCCGTGAGCCAAGCGAGCACTTTGACGCCTTCTTTGAGCTTTCCTATGGCGACTGTGTAAGGCTTGTGATGCTGGAAAGATGCTGGTCTAACTACAACATGCGTGAAGGTTTCTATTTCCGCCTCGCAGCTTAGTTGAACCCACTCCATCTCCGAGGATAGGCATTCTGGACAGTCCGGGGTCGGTGGAAAATAGAGTTTTCCGCATTTCCGGCATTTCGTTGCTAAAACCTTCCCCTCTTTCAAGCCTTCCCAAAACGGTGAAATCTTACTTATGGGAGTTTCAGGCGCAATTTTTATCTCTCTAGACCTTAACGAAGGCATGTAAGTCATTTTTTCACCTCTTCAGCACTGTCACATAGCAGTAATGTCCCGTTCCACCCACGTTGTGGGCTAACGCTACGTAATTTTTCATAGGTGCCTGCCTATTCCTTTCCACTTCTTCTCTGAGCTGTTTGGTCAGCTCGTATATCATGGAGCAGCCCGTGGCGCCTATCGGGTGTCCCTTAGCTTTTAGTCCACCATCAAGGTTTATGGGGATTTTTCCACCAATTTCTGTTTGTCCTTCACGAATCAGTTTTGCCCCTTCACCTTTCTTGCAGAATCCTACGTCTTCGTAAGCCATTATTTCGGCTATGGTGAAGCAGTCGTGAACCTCCGCAACGTCAACATCATCCGGCTTAATCTTCGATGATTTGAAAGCTCTTTTAGAGGCTAGGACGCTTGCCTCGAGCCCTACGTAGTGTTGTCTTCTACTAAGGTTTGCTGTTCCAGAAGCGTAGCCTATGCCGGCTACCCACACGGGCGTGTCAACCTTTAGTTCTTTAACCTTCTCTTCCGATGCGAGCACGAGCACGGCTGCACCGTCTGTGATGGGGCAGCAGTCAAAAAGCTTTAGCGGATACGCAATAACCATCGAGGATAAAACATCTTCGACGGTTATTCTGTTCTGAAGGTGTGCCAGAGGGTTCATTGAGCCATATTTGTGGTTTTTGACCGCTACCAAGGCTAAGTCTTCCTCGGTTGTTCCGAACCTAGCCATATGCGCAGTTGCATACAACGCGTAGTAGGCTGGGAAGGTTAATCCGAAATTGTGGAACTCCCAGAGATAAGAGCCTGCTCTGCCAATCCATTCCATAGTCGTAGGCGTGTCAATCTCGCGCATTTTCTCGACGCCGAGAGCCATGGCGATATCAGCTTGACCCGTTGCAATAGCCGAGTACGCTGTAAAAAACGCTGCGCTTCCGCTTGCGCAAGCTGCTTCGCATCGAACCAGTCCGGCTCCTGTTAATCCGCAGTGTTCCGCGGTAACTATGGCTGGAAGAAGTTCTGCGTACCATGCTCCGGCGCCTGTGGAGCCCAGCGCCATGAATTCTATGTCTTTGGCTGTTGCCTCTGCGTCTTCAAGCGCGGGCTTTACTGCTTCGAAGGCAAGCTCCATAATGTTTACGTCGCTTCTGTTGCCGAATTTCGAGTTTCCAGCGCCTATTATTGCTACTTTCCTCATAATCAACCTCACGTCAGTTCAAGCAGATTCGCTTGACAATAAAAGGAGGTTTAAGGGTTATTTTCCTTTGAATTCGGCTTTTCTTTTGGACATGAAGGCTTCTATTCCTTCTTTGAGGTCTTCTGTTGAGAAGGTGAGCCCCATCAATGCTGCTTCTAGCCGCAGCCCCATTTCCAGTGGCACTTGTGTTCCGAAGTTTAACGCGTATTTAGCGTACTTCATGGCTATTGGCGGTCCTTCGCTGAGTTTTTGAGCCAGCGTCCGAGCTTCGTTTTTGAGTTCATCGTAGTGCACGACTTTGTGGACTAACCCGATTTTTAATGCTTCGTCGGCTTTCACTCTGATGCCAAGCATGACCATTTCCTTCGCTTTAGGTAGCCCTACGGTTCTGACAAGCCTTTGGGTTCCGCCCCAGCCGGGTATGAGCCCGAGCACTATTTCGGGGTTTCCAAGCTCAGCGTGTTCTGCGGCTATTCTGAAGTCGCATGCTAGGGCTAGTTCTAATCCTCCGCCGAGGGCGAAGCCGTTTATCGCCGCTATAACCGGCTTCGACATTTTTTCGATTTTGCTGAAAACCTCTTGTCCCCGCCTTGAGAATTCTTCCGCTTTTACTGGTGTTGCTTTCGGAAACATGGTTAGGTCTGCGCCTGCGCTGAAGGCTCTGTCTCCTTCACCAGTTATTACTACGCATTTTATTGACGGGTCGTTTTCCGCGGTGTCCAAAACGTCTGCGAGTTCTTCGATGAGAACGTCGTTAAAAGCGTTGAGCCGGTGCGGTCTGTTTAAGATTATCCACAATACGTTTTTTTCCCTTTCCACCTTAATAGTTTCATATGCTTTGCTCAAACATTCCACCACGCTATTGAATCTTCGCTTTGCTCTTATATTATTACCTCTTGCTAAGGCTCTGCCTTCTAGAATTTTCTCAGAAGGTATTTTAGCACCGTGAGTTTTTGGATTTCGCTTGTTCCTTCGTAGATTTCGGTTATTTTTGCGTCTCTGTGGTATCTTTCAACGCGGTATTCGCCTAGATATCCGTAGCCGCCTAGGGTTTGTATGGCGAAGTCTGTGGTTTCCATGGCTACTCGGCTGGCGTATTGTTTCGCCATAGCAGTCGCCATAGGGTCCATTTTTCCAATGTCTATCAGCCAAGCGGCTCTGTAAGTCAGCCACCTTGCGGCTTCGATTTTGGTCATTAGCTCGGCTAGGGTGCAGCCTATCGCCTCGTGCTGCAGTATAGGTTGGCCGAAGGCTTCTCTCTGTTTGGCGTATCTGAAGGCGATTTCCCATGCTCCCTGCGCCATGCCTACGGCTTGGGCTGCTACGCCCACTCTTGTTTCGTCGAAGAACTCCATGGAGTGGTAGAATCCGCGGTTGAGCTCGCCTACTATGTGTTGGTCTGTAACTTTGACGTTGTCGAAGTGCACTTCGCCCGTTACTGAGCATCTTATGCCCATCTTGTCATGAAGTTTTGTCGTTTCCAAGCCTTCTACGTCTTTGTCGACCACAAATAGGGTTTCGCCTCTATATGTGGGTCTAACCTTTGTGTCGGTTTGCGTTAGGACGATGATGAAGTCAGCTATTGTGGCGTTTGTTATGAAGGTTTTTGTGCCGTTTATCCACCACTCATCTCCATACTTCGTGGCTGTTGTTTCGATGCGGGTTATGTCGCTTCCGCTGATGTTTGGCTCTGTGAAAGCAGCGGCTGAAATGAATTCACCTTTACAGATACGTGGCAAATACTTCTCCTTCTGCTCTTTCGTTCCATGTTCGAGGATAAGCTCGCTTCCGAAAGACCCGCTTGAAACGGCAACGCCTAGGGAAGAATCGGCTCTACACATTTCTTCGATTACAAGGCATGTTTCCAGCAAGCCGCATCCTTGTCCACCGTATTCCTCTGGAAAGACCATGCTTGTGAATCCGAGTTTGGCGGCTTTTCTGTAAAGCTCAAGCGGGTACTCCTCTTTCCTGTCGAGCTCGAGGGCAAGTTCGGGCTTAAACTCTTTTTCACAGAATTCCCTAACAGCCTTCTTTATAGCGATCTGCTCCTCGGTCAAATCGAAATTCATCCGTAGAACCCCCTTCCCGCCTTTTTCCCAGTCCACCCTTTACTCACGTATTCCTCTAAAACCGGACACGGCTTATACAGCTCCATGCCATGCTCTGCGTAAAGCTTCTTGAGCCTTTCAAGAATCCCATCTAAGCCGGCTCTATCCGCATATTCGCATGGTCCAGAAGGCCAATATGTGCCGAGTTTCATTCCCGTATCTATATCCTTGGGGCTTGCTGCGTCTTCGTAGATAAGCCAAGCAGCTTCGTTTACGGCTACCGCCCAAGACCTCTCAACATCATACTCCTCGAGAAGGTTGAACGGAATTCTCGGTCTGCCTTTTGTCCAGTCGTAGAAGCCAACACCGGTTTTCTGTCCAAGTTTGCCCTCCTTTACTAAAGGCGCAATCACTTCTTCGCATGGTTTAAACCGTTCACCGTAGGCTGCGTGCAGAATTTTTCCCACCTCATAGACAATGTCAAGCCCGACGAAGTCGGCTAGTTCAAACCATCCCATGGGGAAGCCGCCGCTGTATTTCAGCGAAGCGTCTATTCCTTCCTTCGTAGCCTCGCCGCGATGATAAGTCCAGAAAGCCTCGTTGAATACTGCGCCTAACACCCTGTTCACTATGAAGCCTCTAACATCTTTCCGTACGAGGACCGGTGTTTTCCCAAGTTTTCTAGCGAGTTCCATCAACGTGTCAATTGTTTCTTGGCTTGTTTTTTCGCCTTTTATGATTTCGACAAGCGCCATCAGCTGAGGCGGGTTGAAAAAGTGCATTCCAGCGACTTTTTCTGGACGTTTCGTAGCGTTGCCCATTTCTGTTATGCTCAACGTGGAAGTGTTAGACGCGAGTATGGCGTGGGCGGGTGCTAAGGAGTCTATCTTGGCGAAAACCGTTTTCTTCAACTCCATGTTCTCCGGCACAGCTTCGATAGCTATGTCGATGTCTCTACATCCTTCTTCGTAGCTCGTGGTCGTTTTTATCCTTGCAAGCGCTGCGTCCGCGTCTTCCCGTCTAATCCTCCTCTTTTCCACAAATTTCCCTAGGCTCCATTTTATTCTTTCAACGCCTTTGCTGAGAAACTCTTCGTTTATGTCAATCATGAACACTTCGTGTCCAGCCATTGCTAGAAGCTGAGCTATTCCGTGTCCCATCGTTCCAGAGCCTATCACGGCTGCTTTTTTCAGTTTTGTCTCAACCAATTTATTCCCTCGAAGCTTTATGATAGGGGTAAATCTATAAAATCTTTAAGAGAGCAAGCTATGAAATCGCTAGTGTTGTTTTGTTTCTGAAAGAAAATGTGGAGAGGTTAGGTTTCTTGAGGTCCGGTTATGTATGCCCACACGCTTACTAAAGCCACGGTTAGTATGGCTCCAGCTATCCCTGAAAGAAATGTTCGGGCTTGAAGAAACTTCGGCAGCAAGCTTTGTAAAATTGGAATTACGTATGTCGATGCTAGGTCTGCGACTACCCCAGCCACGAATCCGAACATGGCGATTATCAAGAACACTTTTAACCTTTCAGACACTTGTTTTCACCTACCGCGTAGACCTATAATACAGGGAGCTTTTTAGTCTAACTTACACAATTATGTCTATTTCCGCGAAAAAACGAAGCCCTTCTTTTATTACCGAGTTTAAACCGTGGAAAATGTCCGAACACGGCATTATCGCCACGTATATACGTGGATGTTTTAGGCATATTAACAATGAATAAAATTCTCGGATACCTCCCTACTCGTGGAGGAATAGAAATTGTCGGAGAAATTCGCAAAAAAATGGGAGGAAAGCTCTTACCAACAACCTTTCACGTCTAAAATCAGAGAAGCAGTAAGACCGCCAGGGCCTCTGAAGCCGCGTCTGGACATGGCTATCCGACGCTTGGAACTGCAAATTCAAAAGCTAGACCAGGCAAGCGAACGTTTTAGCCAGCGGGACAAGTCAATATTCGCTAGAATAGTGGACGCTTACACGAAGCATGACATGGCGCGGGCGAACGTTTTCGCCAACGAGCTTGCTGAAATCCGAAAAATGGAAAAAATGATAATGCACGCGAGGCTCGCGCTCGAACAAATAGTGCTAAGGCTTAGAACGGTTTCAGAACTAGGTGACATCGTTACCACATTGGCTCCAGCCGTAAGCGTTCTGAGAAGCGTGAAGTCAGGAATGGCTGGCGTGTTCCCAGAAGCGGAAAGGGAGCTGGGGCAGATAGGAAACCTGCTGAGCGGAATAATCATCGACGCTGGACAGAGCACAGGACTAACGCTAAATTTCGAAGCCACCAACGAGGATGCACAGAAGATACTCAACGAGGCAGCAATGGTAGCGGAGCAGAAAATAAAGGAGAAACTTCCAGAGCTTCCAACAGGAATTCCTGCTCCACCCCTCGGCGAAAAAACCCAGACGCAAACACCGTAGCAGTGGAGGGATGAGCCAAATTGGAAAACTTTGAAACCCCCAATCTTTTTCCCTCAATAGGCAAAGAAGTGAAAGACGAATACGGCCGTGTTATTGGGAAAGTCGCCTATTTCGGCGTGAGCCCCAACGGTAGATTCAACACGGTTTTCATCCGCCAAAACGACGGCAGATTTGTGAAGTATCCCCTAGACCACGTGGAAATAAACGATTACGAAGTTAAGCTTCTGTCTCCAATAAAAGTTCGAGCTAACTCGCTCTGCAACGAAATCCCCCTAATATGGCGTAAAGACCAAGCATTAAAGGAGCTAAGCAATAAAGGCAAAATCCCTCCAGACATGTATCAAGAACTACACGACAGCTTCGAAGGAGCGTTAAACCAGCTTAAGGCCGAAGCTCAAGCCACCATCGAAAAAATAAGCGAGCGTATAAACAGTTGCGCCAACGAGATTCGAGAACTCAACTACGCGCTCGTAAACCTCGAAATCGAACACGAAATAGGAAAAATAGATGACAACGCCTACCAAACAGCCTTCAATACGATCCAGGAATGCTTCAAGAGCGTCAACGCCGAAAAAACAGAATTGGAGAACTTGAAAAACAAGCTCTCCAATATACTGCTGGGAGAGGAGGCTAAACCACCAGAACCGAGTGAAACCGCTGAAACGGCAGAAACAACCGAAGCAACAGCCACAACGGTAGCGGAAACATCAGAAGAAACCCCAGCTCCCCCGTCTTCACCAGCGCTTCCAGAACCACCGGTAATAGTTTACGTTAAGAACCAAGAAGAAACCGAAGGCTAGGTAAGCCGAAGGCGTAGCGGGCGGAGGGAGAAAAGCCATCAGAAACTTTCTACGTCCAAACCCTCCACCACTACGCGAAACAATTTCGAAGTCGATAAGAACGCTGAAGATCCAGCATCAGAAAGTTCGCCAAGCAACATTCAGACTGAAGGAAAGGGACAAAAAGCTCTTCAGAACCTGCGTCACCGCGCTCAAGAATAATCAACGTGAAAGAGCAGCCATATGCGCCAACGAACTCGCAGAAGTAAGAAAACTGCTCACCTTCCTTACGCATGTGGAGATATCCATCGAACGCGTAATACTGCGGCTTGAGACAATACGCGAATTGAGCGACGTGGTTTTCGACCTAAAACCAGTAGTACAGATTCTCCAAAAAGTTTCGCGGCAGCTCTACGAAGTATTACCCGACGTTTCGACAGAACTGAACAAGGTGAACGACACCATAACCGAAACCCTTTCCGTAACAAGAATGAACGCTGACGAACCACTCATTCCAGTGAACATGAAAACTCCGGGTGGAGAAGAAATCCTCAAAGAAGTTACAAACCTTCTAGAAGAACAGGTGGCTGAAAGGCTTCCCGAACCGCCCGCTTCACTTCCCGAACCAACCGAAGAACCAGCACGGGTCAGAGAGCCGGAAAGCGACGTTAAACGCATGGTGGCCCTAGCGGCTGTCTGCTCTCAATCAGCTGGACAGGAAACCGAAATAAGCGAAGACGGGGAGTTTTCCTCTCAATCTCTCCTTTCTTTAAAAAACATTGAAGTTCAGAAAGTATCCTTAACGCTGGAACGTTCTCGACTGGAAGACATAGTGTTTGAGTATGTTAAGAAACAGAAAGGCGAAATCGACCTAATTCGATGTTCGCAAGAACTCAACATTCCATGTCAAGAGGTTAAAAACGCCTTGAAAAGTTTGGGTGAAAAAGGAAAAATTATGATTAAAAGGTGAAACCTTCATGAGCGCATCTCAAGAACTGGAGAAACGTGCAACCGACTACGCTTTGGAAGCTGTTCGGCTGGACAAACAAGGCGCCAGAGGCATGGCAATTACCATGTATCAAAAAGCTATAGAAGTTCTCCTTAGACTCGTTCAGCTTTATCCCGAATACGGTCTAAACAAGGTTTACATACAAAGAGCCATGGCGTACCAAGAAAGAATACGGGTGCTCCAGAACGCTGGGATAACACCGGCAACTCCGGAAACCGAAGTTGAAGCTGAAGAGTCAGCGGAAGGCGCAAAAGCAGCGGAGGGCAGCAAGACAGCTCCAAGTGGAAAAGCAAGCTACGACGAACTCATAGTAACCGAAAAGCCTAATGTCACGTGGGAACAGGTCGTAGGGCTGGAGTCAGCGAAGAAAGCCATAAAAGAAGCCATAGTCTACCCGGTTCAGCGACCTGACCTCTTCCCGTTGGGCTGGCCGCGGGGAATCCTGCTCTTCGGACCGCCGGGTTGTGGGAAAACGTTGCTGGCGGCGGCTGTGGCTACCGAAATTGACGCTATGTTCATTTCTGTCGACGCGGCTTCCATAATGTCTAAATGGCTGGGTGAAGCTGAAAGGAATGTTGCAAAGCTTTTCAAGTCTGCGAGGAAATCCGCGTTAAACGGGAAACCAGCCATCGTTTTCATCGATGAGCTGGACTCGCTTATGGGACGCCACTCAAGCGAGGTAGGAGGCGAAGTTCGAGTTAGAAACCAGTTTCTAAAGGAAATGGACGGCATCCTCGACAAGGGTAAAAAACTGCATGTTTACGTCATCGGCGCAACGAACAAGCCTTGGGATTTGGACTGGCCTTTCATCCGCCGTTTCCAAAAACGCATTCTAGTTCCGCTCCCAGACCATCACGCGCGTCTGCAGATGTTCAAGCTCTACACGAGTAATCTAAGCTTGGCTCCAGACGTGGACTTGCACGAGCTGGCTAGGCTTTCTGAAGGCTTTTCTGGAAGCGACATTCGGGACACGTGTCAATCTGCCCATTTGAAGGTTATCGGCGAGTTCTTCGAGTCGGGTCAAGCCAGAAACAAGCTTGCTAAGCCTCGTCCTTTGACCATGAGTGATTTCCGCCAGATTCTTGAGGAGCGTAAGCCCAGCGTTTCGTTGAATATGCTTGCGTCTTACAACCGTTGGTTTGAGGCTTTCAAGGCGCTGTAACATGGAGGAAGCTGGCTTTGAAGCGGAAAGGTTTGGAGAATTTCCCTTCTTATTTTTCGGTTTATTGGATTCTCCTTTCTCCCTCTAAGCCGAATCTCCAAACCCCGCAGTTCAAAGCCAGCTTGAAACCGTCCACTATTTCCGTATGATTATCTCTACCTTTTCTTCCCCTGAAATCTCCACTTTTTTCAACGTAGAAACCATGGCTAGCACGGTTTTCCGAATTATCCGCCTAACAAAGGGGCTTAGAGGCACGTTTTCACCGTTTACCTGGATGGTTATTTCATCTTCTTCCAAGGTGTTTCTCCACCAAATCCGCGAGTTTCCCTACGTCTTTTTCGATGTTGAAGTAGGGAGTTTCCGCTTCTATAAAATTTCTGCTGGGAAGTTTTCCGGTTAAAGCAATTACCGGCGTATAGGCTTCTAAAGCGAACGTGGCTTCCGGTTTAGATTTGACCGCTACTATCTTAGGTATCTGCTCGTCGTGTCCAACTAGGCTGCGGAAGCCTTCCACTAGTATGATGGAAGCGTTGTTTTCGCAGTTTTGAACGATTTCTCTTATGGTCAGCTTCGAAGTGTTCATCTTTCTTATAATCGCTATTTCTTGTTCGGAAACGGCGAGTATCGTTTCGGCGCCGGCTTCCGCGAATCTCCAAGTGTCTTTTCCCGCAGTGTCTATTGTGAAGCCTTTTTCTGGAATATGCTTCACCGCAGCCACTTTGTAGCCTCGGCTTGTCAGCTCTTTAATTAAGGCTTCGATTGTAGCCGTTTTTCCAGAATTTTTGCTTCCGAGAACCGCTATCACCTTTACGATTCTAAGTCTCTCCTTTTCGGTTTAGAATAAGAGAAACCTTAAGAGAAGAGTAAAAGTCTTTCTGAAAAAGGGGTTTTAGCCCATTTCTTCCATGAAGATTTCCTTGAGCATTTGGTGGGGCACTTCGAGAGTTTCTGAAATTTCCTTCAACCATCGGATATACATGCGAAATATGTTGCATAGAATTTCCTTCTTCTCTTCCATGGTGAGCCTTTCTTCCGCCAGCATAAGTGCGAACCATTTTCCCTCCTCTGACAGCCGGTAAAACTTCACCCAGACGGTTCTTCCGTCGCTTTGATTTTTCTCCATGTTTTCGGTTAAAACGCCGAAGCTGACAAGAGTTTTTAGATGTTCAATTACTGTTTTGTTGGAGTAGGGAAGTTTCTTCACAAGCTCTTTTTGATAAATCTTCGCTGAAATTCCCTTTTCAATGGAAAATTCTAGGATTTTTAGCGGAACCTCGGAGCCGAAAAGGGTTTTCAACACGTCAAATTTTTCTTTAGCTGGTAGGAACATCACGTACGGGTAAAGTTTCTTCTCAACCATTTTTATCTCTCTCTTCTAGGGCTGGTATCCTTTCAAAACGGTTACGGCTAAAACTGAGGAAACCAAATCTGCGGTTGTTCCAGGATTAAGCTTGTTGCCAGCCTTCCTTAGCTTTTCATCGAATTCCGTTAGCCTACGTCTTCCTTCAACGGTTGTTAATCCGCCGAGCTCCAAAATTCTTCCAGCTTCTTCGGATATTTCTACGGCTCTAACCTTTCCCGCTTTCCTTGCGATGAGCGTGTCTGGAATTTCGGATAGAATCTTCAGATAGGTGTGCACCGTGGCTATGTTGAAATCGTTGGTTTGTTTGAATTCGCTGACGAAATACGGGTAGCCTAGGCTGAAGGTTACGGGATATCCCTTCGTCCATTCAGCGGCTATAGAATCGTAATCAGCGGCTATCTTGAAGATTTCGTATAGGCTTATTCCCCGTTTGAGAATCTCCGTTTTCGAGGAAGGGTTGTTTACATCAAGCTTCGGAGCGTTGCCGAGTCCGCCGGGCTTCGCTTTTTCTATGGCTTCGTAGAGGTTAACCGCGTCCACGGGCGTGGTGGACTGAACAACCCGCTGAACATTTCTGCGAAGAACATGGACGGATAAGCCCTTTTCCGTGTGCAATGTTATTCCAGCGGCAACA
>Ga0190306_1000606_pt1 | contig 11649 bp, 11 predicted proteins | sample 48700734_MG_FD_161657 | JGI IMG/M metagenome (GOLD analysis project Ga0190306, IMG submission 161657) | Hydrothermal vent sediment bacterial communities from Southern Trench, Guaymas Basin, Mexico - 4870-07-3-4_MG | ecosystem: Environmental > Aquatic > Marine > Hydrothermal vents > Sediment ...
GTGTTCTGATAATAAATTATCCTGTTCATCTGGATTCAAACTCACAAAATATTTTTGAATAGATGATGATTTCATTTCTTTTTTCTGTAAAAAAATAAAATAAACACAGTTATTTTAAACTAGAGCCTTAACAGTTGCTATCATCTTCATTTTTAGCACTATTCACCAAATGTACTATTTTTTTTGTTGAATATAAAATCTGCAGTAAACCTTACTCTACAGAACTTTTATATTTTTAGGTGTTACCAACAGTAGTTATTTACTCATCATCATTTCTTCTCGATATTGTTGAAGATACTCATCTTTTAGTTGAGTAAACACCTTTTCTACAGAGGTAATTTCTTCTGTTAAATAGGCATTAGTTCCAGCAAATGCAAAACCTTTTTCCATTTTTCCCTGAGCAGCATTAAATAAGGCTTGTGCAATACAAAATGAAACTTCTTTATAATTACAAGTTTTAAGACATTTCCAAGGACAATTAATGGGTTTTTTTATTCCATTAATAATATCTTCAACAAACGTATTTTTTATAACTCGAGCAGGTAGACCAACAGGACTATCAATAATACCAATATCTTCTTTTTTTGCCGAAATATATGACTTCTTGAATTCTTCATCAGCATCACATTCAAAAGTGGGAACAAAACGAGTTCCCATTTTAACTGCTTTTGCACCTGATTGCATTATTTTATATATATCATCACCGGTATAAATACCACCTGCCGCAATAACAGGGATTTCTTTATCAAATTTTTCTTCAAAAGGTTTTAATACTTTGACGGTTTCTTCTATCAAATCAGATAATTTAATTTGAGGGTTAATCAAATCATTTTTCCTAAATCCTTCATGACCACCTGCCAAAGGTCCTTCTATAACTATTCCGTCAGGAACTCGATTATAATTATTACTCCAATACTTAAAAATAAGATTTGTTGCCCTTGCTGAAGAAACTTTTGGAATTATTTTTACTCCTGAATTTTCTAACACTTCAACAGGAAGATTAACAGGATTTTTCAAAGGTAATCCTGCGCTAATGAAAACAACATCTATTTTTTCATCTATTGCAACTTTAAGTAAGTCGTCAAAATCAGATACAGCTACCATAAGGTTTACACCAATTACTCCGTGTGGAGACAATTCTCTTGCTTTTCTTATTTCTTTTCTTAGTGCTCGTTTATTAGCGTTTCTAAAATTTTTTATATAGTCAGGTTCTGTCATTCCTATACCTACGGCAGATATTACACCAATACCGCCTTCGTTTGCAACAGCTGATGCTAAACCTGATAAAGAAATAGCAACTCCCATCCCTCCTTGTATTATGGGAACTTTTAATGTTATATTTCCTATTTTTAATGATTTCATATTATTAATTTATTTTTTATTGAACTTGTTATTAAATCAAAATTTTTAAATGAAGTTAAAGCAATTTGATGTCCCTCTTTAGCGAATTCTTTTAATGCTTGCTGTTTAGAAACTTTATCAAATTTTGTAGGATGTTTTAAATCTTTAAGTATTACATACTTTACTTTTTCCCTTCTGATTGGTAATAAAGATTTATTAGTGTTTCAATACCAAATCTTGAATTTTTCATTTTATCGACAATAGGCAATATGTCTTTTTTTAATACTGCTCTTTCACCTGTAAACGATTTAAAAGGATTTATACTGTAGTTAATTAATGTTTCGGTTGCTTGTCCAAGTATCATATCTGCTTTTTTGTGTACTAATGGTATTCTCAATTCAAATAAATGTTCTTCTGTTAAATTATACAAATTGGCATCAACAAACACTATAATTTCACTGCTTGCATTTTCAATACCAATCGCCATTGCAAAACCCTTACCTTTATTTTCCTTAAATTTAATGTATTTAAATTCGTAATTTTTATTGAGTTCATTCAAAATATCATCGGTTTTATCTGTTGAATCATTCTATTACAATTACTTCATCAAAAAAATAATCGCACACATAATTGACACAACATCACTAATTGTTTTCTCTTCGTTATAAGCACAAATGATTGCCGTTATTTTCTTATTCGTACTTTTTTTGAAATTCATCTTGCAAAATTAGTAATGAATTATTTCGCTGAAAGAAAAGGTGGTAAATGAAAGGAAAATAGGGATAATACAATAATTTAGGGATAAAAATAGAATATAGAGGGGTGAAGATTAAGCCTGTTTTATTTTGTTTTTAAATTCATGAATGTATTTTTGAGATACAGATACAGGAAAATTCAGGCTATCCATAAAAAGTTGAAATCCTTGCGGATTACCCTGTATTTCATTAATGAAGTTAATATTAACAATATAGCTTCTGTGACAACGCAGAATAAAGTCATATTTATTAATTAATTCTTCAACCCGCTTTAAAGAACTTCTTATTATTTGTTTTTTTACCAGACCTTCATTCTTGTAAAAAACTTCAATATAGTTGTCTGAAGATTTTATAGCAATTAACAAGTCTGCTTTTATCACGAGGATGTCATTTTTATAGTCTGACTCAAAATAAATTAAATTATTATTCTGCTGTTTGCTTTCAAGTAATTTTTTATTTAATTGCTGTGCTGACACCAAATGCAAACGTACTAGCCTTTCTTGATTTATTGTAATTAGAACAGCAACAGGAAGTAATCCAAGTAACAAAATTTTAGTAATATCGAAAAAATTTATATCAATTATACCAGCTATCTGTGAGTAAAATAAAAAATCGCTACTTGAAATAGCAATAAGTATCCACAAATTCCAAAGTATTTCTTTTTTTATATTCCATGTATTTTTATAAAATATTTTAGGGAGTAATATTGGTATAATAATCAAATTTACACTAAGAACTAGAAATGTAGATGCGACAAGACCAGCAACTAAATAAAAAATTTCCTTTTTTGACCATGTAGCAAAATCGATTGGTTGAAAAATCAACAGAAAAACTAAAACACCCAGACTTATAAAAAGAATAATTTTAGCATTATATCTTAAATCATCGTTGAAAGGGTAAGGTTTATTTAAAAATTTAAGCATTTTTTCTATGTTCGTTAAAATACATACTTTACACAAGTTAAAGATTAGACTTTACACTAAATTAGTTTCTAACCTTATTGATTTTTCTTTATTTCTTAATTCATTTTCATTAAAGCATCCCAAAAATACGATTCTATAAAATACTTTCCAAATACCATTACATAAATCATCTATAAAAAAAATTCATTATCATTCTTTTTAATTTCTTTTAGAAATTTCACTAAATCCATTGGCGAATATTTACAATTTAAATTAATACCTAAATTGAGCGATTAGCTCAAAGAAATATAAAAGAATACTTGTCTCTAGTTTAAAATAACTATGCTAAATGCATCAAGTTAGCATACTTTTCTTCAATGCTTCTATAATCCTTCTATAATTCTTTATTGCATTAGTATTAGCAACACTTAAGTCAATAATACTTTCAATAAATTTAGATTCTGTAAATTTATCTTTTACATGAAACCAATTCATATAATTATGTAAATATTTTGATGCAACCCCAAGCAATTGCTTGTCAATCTAATTTTTTATACGGCTATGCATTGAATTTACATGTTGAATGTGATATTTCTTTTGTTTTACATATTGCTTTAAGTCTGCTATTAATACGCGATGTTCAATTGAATTATCTAATGCAAATCCTTTATAGCTAACATAACCGTTCTGTTTTTAACCTTATTTACTATAGCCTGAGTTATATTATCTTTTGTAATTCTACCTAAACAAGCAACATTTATATCTATTGTGTTTTTTCGGTCGGCAGAAACAATTACAGCTACTTGCTTATTGCTGACACCTTTCTATTTTTTTCGAACCCTTTTCTGAGTGCAAAAAAAAAGTCTCATCACTTTACGTAATACCGTTAAAGGACTCTTTCTCCTGGCGCGGACATGTTGTCCGTGCCAGCAGGAGAAAACAATCATTTCTAATTTTGAATTAGTGGTTTATAATCTAGCACAAAAACATTGAGGAAACTATTTAATTCTGCATAATTTTTTGCAGAACTATATAAATAATATTCTGCTTTTTCAACTATTAAATCCTGAACAGGATTATTATGTATATATTCTAATTTCTAATACAAAAAAGAAGTGCTAAATATTTCTTTTGCCTGATTACTATCTTACCAAACTTTATAATTTTGCTTTTTTTTCAGATGCAAACATGCTTTTGAAAAATATTCTAACATCAATTCTCTTCTGCTCTCGGGCTCTTCTTGTATTTGACTAATTATATTTTTTGATGAGGATGTCTTAAAATCACGCAAAACATCCGATAAAGACACTTTGCCTTCTGCCTTGCATATCGTGTAAATGACTTGGTATTAAACAATAGGCAAAAACAATTAAGCCTTTATTCTTTATACAATATTGCAACGAATTAATTATAAGTTTTTTATGATTTGGGCGAGTAAATACATCTACCCAACCAACAGTTATTACTGTTATAAAGTATGCTTTATCCTTATCTTATATTTATCATACATAAATCAAATATAAACAAAATAATAAACATAAATGAAAATAACAACAAGTATTAGCACCGACAACATGTCGGCGCAAGCGGGTTAAGCTCAACAACAAATATAAAAACTGTAGCAGACCTTGCTCTACAGAACTTTTATATTTTTAGGTGTTGTGGGCTGGGCTTCGTTCATTTCTATATATTCATATTTAGGTTTTTCAACAAATAAATCTCCCGAAATAGTTTCTAACTTATTTTTTGTTGCTTCAATCGCTAAATCAGATTTATCTATTCCAATCCACTTTCTATTTAAGGAATGTGCAGACTTCAAGGTCGTTCCAGAACCACAGAAACAATCTAAAACAATACTATCTTGATTTGACGATGTTTTAATTATTAAATCTAAAAGTCCTTGATTTTTTTCTGTCGGATAAGTTGGATATTGAGAATCTTTAAATTCCCAAATATCTTGAACTCTTTTACCTTCTCGTTCATCAACGTATATTTTTTTTCTCGGATTACCGGTTGATGACCATTCTAATAATCCTTCCTTATCCCATTTTTCTAATGTTTCAACATCTGTTCGCCAATGTCTGCCTTTTGGTGGCAACATTCCTTTGAATGGTTTAGATGAATTTCCATTCTGTGTTTCACCGGGTGCGTGAATTGGAACAGTTGTATAACGTCTTCCGTTTTTTTCTTTTTTTGCAAATAATTTTATAATATCTTCTTTGCTATATGGTTCTTTTGGCTCGTTCCAAATAGGTTTCTCAGATTTTGAATAAAAAAGAATTAAATCCTTTATATTTCCGTATCCGGTTCGTTTAAAATTTTTAGGATTACATTTTATTCGTGTAATATCATTCCTAAAATTTTCAATACCAAATACTTCATCCATCATTATTTTTACATAATGACCAATTTTATAATCTATGTGTAAATAAATTGAACCTTTATTAGATAATAATTCTCTTAATAAAATCAATCGCTCTCTTAAATATTCAATAAATTCTGTCCCTACAAGTTTGTCAGAATAAGCAACTTCTCCATTTTTTGAGTTACTAATAGTTGTTGCTCTACCGTCAGTTATTGTAAAGTTTCCATTAGTTGCAAAAGGTGGGTCTATATATATTAAATCAATTTTGCCTTTTAAACTCTTTTTATTTAATAGCAAGTCAATTGCTTTTATATTATCTCCTTTAATTAGTAAACTTTCCATAATGCTGTCCTTTTAAAGTTGATATAAGAATTCACGCAACACTAATGCACTCATAATATTGTAATCTTTATACAATTCTGTTATTGATTTGTGCATTTTGTTCTTTCCTTTAATGTAAAGCACTCCGTCAAGAATAGCAATTTTTATTGCTTTCACTTTTTTAGTTTCAATTGTGTTTATTGCATCATTGAATTGAGCATTCTGATGACCACCAAAATCAGTTAAAAATTTGGTTTCGCCAATTACATACTGCCCATTAAATCTTGCTACAAAATCAAGTCCTTTATTATGATTGTAATTCAAATGTTCTTTTGCAAAATCCATCATTGCTTTATCACTCGCATCTAAAATTGCATCTTCATTATTTGATGTAAATTCGTCTATTGAAACTGGTTGAATACCTAATGTTTTATTATTTAACCAATCTTTAAACATTGGTCCAATTTGTCGATTGGTTTCTTTTGGTTCGCTACATCGTTCAAAAATTTTATTAAGTCCCATTTTGTATAGTCTGCCACTAATACTATTAATTGTTTTAGGATTTCTTTCTATTGAGGTTTTATCTCTTTTGAGATAAGCAATATAACTGTCTTTTATTGGAAATAAATCAAGTTTAAGCAACTCCTTTACCAAAGTAATGTTATTTTTCTTTTTAAAAGCATTTTCAACATCTTTCCATATATCATTATTTATCTCTCTAATTCCTTCGGGAATAGTTGGATATACTTGAAATAAGTCATCAAGATATGAGCGTTGATTTGCATATTCTATACTTAATTTAGTCCATTTATTCATTCTTAATTCTTTAATATTTTAAATTATAAAAATACTATTTATTTTGTTGTTCTCGAAATTTCATTTATTGCAGTTACTCTTTTTTTTGCCTTACCCATAACAGTCTCGGCTTAAGCTTTGGCGAGGATTTTTCCCTTGATTCACTGTAAAACCGTTTATACGGTTAAAGTTAATATTTTTTGTCAAGAAACCAATAAAGCCCCGCTTGAATTTGAAGCCCTGTCTCGTTGGGAAGCAATTTTATTTGCGCTTTTGTTCTTTGTAAATTACAAATCGCCCTGCATGTAATATGTTAAAAAACGCACGGTCTGTTTGTCAGTAATAAACAATGGAGAAAAAACAAGATTTTCTATTTCCACAATTTTTCGGGATAAACCGATTCTTCGATTAATTTTTTAATAGTTTCGATAACAACAGGTTTATCTTCCTGATATGTTACTCCACACCACCGACTGTCGGTTTCTAAAACTTTTAATTTCACTGTACCATCGTTAATAAGTTTATTGGCAACTGTAGGAATATAAAATTCGGCTTTTAGTTCGTTATAGTTCTCTTTAATAAAATCTTTAAACTGTTGCTCGCTATAATCGAAAAACGAGGTGTTAAATCCCCACATATTCATCGACACTATTTCTTTTCCGGTAAGAAGCTTCTCGCTTCCATCTTCGTCTTCGAATAAAATTTTACCGTTCTTCTTTTCAATATGTGTATGTTCTTTTACATCGATTAAGAATGAATTCTCGTCGGTTTTACATACCCCACGCGACACATAACCATTATCCGACAATGTTTTGTCTAACTGATAAGCAACCATACAATAAGAACTTTGCTTACTATTATCGAGCGTAACAAGGAAATCGTGCATTTTCTGCAATGCATCGGCACCATAAAAATCGTCGGCATTAATAACAGCAAAAGGTTCGTTTATTTTATCTTTCCCCATCATAACAGCATGGCATGTTCCCCAAGGCTTTTCTCTTTCTTTTGGTACATTAATTCCTTCGGGTACATTATTGAGTTCTTGATATACATATTCTACTTCGATATGTTTCGACAAATTCTGGTGATACACTTCCTTAAATGCATCTTCTATATCTTTTCTGATAATAAATACTACTTTCTTAAAACCTGCACGTACAGCATCGTATACAGAATAATCGACAATTGTTTCGCCCGAGGGTCCAATTTTATCAACTTGTTTTAATCCTCCGTATCTACTTCCCATTCCTGCTGCTAATACTAATAATGTTGGTTTCATATTATAATATTTATGTCTTTAATTATTAATTTTGCAAAATAACAAAAAATATGATTAACTCGAACAATTCAAGCACGAAATATTTAATATCACAATCTATAGAAAACCGAAAGTCTTGCTCAATTATTAATAAAGATTATGTTATTAGAAATAGATGTCTCGACTTCACTTCGTTTCGCTCGACATGACAAGTACCTAAATATATCTCAAGTTTTTGCTATAGATAAAATTTTTGTCATATCGACTGGAGCAATAGCGGAATGGAGATATCTGAATAGCCATTATCAAACTTAACTATTTTTTACAAAACATACAATTACCGCTGCAACAGGGATTGCAGCGGCATACTTTTTATGGTATATTTAGGCTTGTTTAATTGGCGGAGGCGACTTTAGGAGCCACCGTACGATTTAGCAAGCTTTTGTATACAATAAAAAGATATAGCGAAAAGCCCGGCTGTTGCCCAAATTATTATTACTATTATACTAATTCATTTTCAATTTTTTCCACAAGCGAGTTAATATAAAAGATGCTATTAGGGCAATAGAAATTGCAAATATAGCTGAAGTCAGTCGCGAATAAATAATATATCCAATTCCGAAAAGGCTCGAATAAACAGCAATAACTCCAACTATCATACATAAGATACCTGTTGGAACATCCCATTGTAAATCTTCGTTTTTAAATATCTCTACTCCTTCGTTTTTTGCTTCATCAACAACTTTCTTCCATCCCGGTCCTCCCGGCTTAATTTTTTTATAAAAAGCACGCAATGTTTCTTTATCGGTAGGCGCAGTAAGGAAAGTAACCAACAACCACGAGGCAGTAGTAATAGATACCCCAACAAGAATTTTAAAAGTAGGTGTAAATTGTACCTGAGTAAACTTCTCGATAATAGCGAATACAATTGCCACAACGAAAGAAACAACCATTCCTGTAATTTCGGTATAAGCATTAATACGCCACCAGAACCAACGTAAAATGAATATTAGTCCTGTTCCTGCACCAATTTGCAATAATATATGAAATGCTTGCAAGGCATTTTGTAAAACAAGGGCAACAAGAATGGCAAAGGTCATTAATAAAACTGTGGATATTCTTCCTGCGAGAACTTTTTGTTTTTCGCTAGCTTCGCGATTAATAAAACGAGCATAAAAATCGTTTACAATATACGATGAGCCCCAATTTATTTGCGAGGCAGTAGTCGACATAAACGCTGCAAGCAATGAAGCAACAACAAGTCCCATAAAACCATGAGGCAGACTTTTTAACATTGCCGGATAAGCAAAATCGTGATGTATATATTGAGGATCGACATTTGGAAATGCTGCTCTTAATGATTCTAAATCGGGAAAAACAACTAAAGAAACTAAAGCAACCAATATCCAAGGCCAAGGACGTAAGGCATAATGGAAAATATTAAACAATAGAGTTGCCCCCATAGCATTTTTTTCGTCTTTTGCCGATAACATTCTTTGTGCAATATATCCACCACCGCCCGGCTCGGCTCCCGGATACCAAACACTCCACCATTGTACGGCTAAGGGAATAACCAATAATGAAATTACCATATCTTTATTACTTAATGCCGGAAATAAACTTATTTTATCTTTTACCAAGGGATTAGCCAATAAATTATCTAATCCACCGCCCTGATTCTTAACCAAAATTACTGCCGCACCAACAGCCCCTATCATGGCAAGCGAAAACTGGAAGAAATCGGTAAATAAAATACTTTTCAATCCACCTAAAGTGCTGTAAAATACTAATATTACCGAGGCAATGATAAGAATTTTAGCCGGCGACCAACCGAACATCACTCCTCCGATTTTTATTAAGGCAATAGATACCGAGGCAATAACAAGTATATTAAAAAATGCACCAAGATAAATAGCTCTAAATCCACGTAAGAAGGCAGCCATCTTACCACTATAACGAATCTCGTAAAATTCCAGGTCGGTCATTACTTTCGACCTATTCCACAACTTGGCATAAACAAACACTGTAAGCATACCTGTTAATAAAAAAGCCCACCATAACCAATTACCTGCCACACCATTCTGGCGTACTATATCGGTTACTAAATTTGGAGTATCGCACGAGAATGTTGTGGCAACCATTGAAACACCCAATAACCACCATGGCATATTTCGTCCCGACAAGAAAAATTCGGAAGTGTTTTTTCCTGCTTTTTTTGCGGCAAATACACCAATACTAATTAGTATTACAAAAAATAAGATTATTATTACCCAATCGATAGTTATTAATATCATCTTTTTATATTATTAATTTTTACAATACACAATAATAAGAATATTTGAGCAATTTTTTATTAGTGCTTATAAGAAATATCATGCGGGTTTAATTGTTAAAAAATAACAAATTAATATTGTCTTTATGTCATACAATATATTTATATTTACTTTTTTTATGTCATTATATATACATTTGTATATTTGTTCATATGTTGGCATGCAAATTGTATAGATATCATTCAATTTTAATATATATGAAAAACTTTTTATTGAAACATAAATATAGCTTAGCACTATTACTTCTTGGCATTTTAGGGGGTTATTTATATTGGAAATATATTGGATGCTCAAGCGGCACTTGTGCAATTAAATCGCATTGGCACACTATGATATTATTTGGTGGTGCAATTGGTTACCTAGTTGGAGATAGTATAGATGATTACATTAAAAAAAGAAAATTAAAAAAAGAAAATGGCAAACTTTAACAATCTTATTAATATTAACAAGCCGGTAATTGTTGATTTTTATGCCGATTGGTGTCAACCCTGTAAGATGGTTGCTCCTATTTTAGAACAGGTAAAGAAAGATTTAGGCGATAAAGTAAAGATTATTAAAATAAATGTAGATAAAAATCAAGCTATATCGGCAAAATACAATATTCGGAACATCCCAACATTAATGGTTTTTAAAAATGGCGAACTAAAATTTAACCAAGCCGGAGTTATCCCGGCCAAAGAAATAAAGAAAATTGTTTTATCGAATTTATAAAAATTAATCTATATAATTAATAAATATTAAATTTCAAACAGATGAAAAGAACATTATTAATAGCACTAATAGCCTTAACAAGTATTAGTCAAGGATGTAAAGGAAATGCAAAAGAAGAAATAACTTCTGACAAAAAAATAGTATCTAAAGACAAGGAAAGCACTAAAACAGAAAAATATACAATCACATTAAGCACAGAAGACTTTAAGAAAAAGGTGATGAATTATGAAGTTAACCGCGAATGGAAATTCGAAGGCGATCTTCCATGTATTGTCGATTTCTATGCAAACTGGTGTGGTCCATGTAAAATTGCCGGTCCAATTTTAGAAGAAATAGCAAAAGAATATAAAGGTAAAATAAACGTTTACAAAGTCGATACACAAAAAGACCCTGAGATAGCTCAAGTCTTTAGAGTACAAGGCATTCCTGCTTTTCTTTATTGTCCAAAAAACGGCAATCCACAGATGCGTTCGGGTATAGCTCAAACTACAGAAGAAACAAAAGCTATGTTTATAAAAACAATTGATGAAATTTTATTAAACAAAAAATAAGGCTGCCACTATTATTACTTCAAACTATCAGATAATAAAAAGACTGTTTCTGAAATCAGAAACAGTCTTTTTGTGTTTTACAAAATCTGTTTTTATTCTGCCGATTCCCATTCAACAATATCTTTCCAATCCTTATCGCCATTATAAAAGCCATAAAACATATCTTTTACATCATCGAAATCTATTTTTTTAGTAACAGATCTAAAGTATCCTGTTTTATCTCTATATTCAACAATATAATTTTTCCCGGAAATAGCTGTTTGAATATAACTATCTCCCTTACTTAATATCATAAAATCGTTATCCTCGTCTAAATC
>Ga0190306_1000608_pt1 | contig 11605 bp, 12 predicted proteins | sample 48700734_MG_FD_161657 | JGI IMG/M metagenome (GOLD analysis project Ga0190306, IMG submission 161657) | Hydrothermal vent sediment bacterial communities from Southern Trench, Guaymas Basin, Mexico - 4870-07-3-4_MG | ecosystem: Environmental > Aquatic > Marine > Hydrothermal vents > Sediment ...
TGATAATAATATAGTCTGTATATGTGAAAAAGAGATTATTGTAGTAAGATCTGTAGCAGACCGGTTGAAAACTGAGATGAAAAAAAATGGTGCATATGAACTAAGTTCAGATCAGATTAAGCTGGTAACAGATCTTGTAATTGATAAACCGGGAAGAAAGGGTTATGAAGGTGCCATACAAAAAAAATATGTTGGTAAGGATGCAAGTGTTATCGCTGCGGCAGCTGGAATAAGTGTACCGGAAGATACCAAAATATTACTTTGTGAGGTTGATAAATCCCATCCCCTGGTCTGGACAGAACAGTTGATGCCTGTAATCCCTTTGGTAAGGGTGAATGATGTTGATGAAGCAATAGATTTTGCAGTGGATTGTGAGCATGGATTTCGTCATTCTGCTTCAATGCATTCGTTAAACATAGCAAAACTCTCAAAAATGGCCAGAGTAATAAACTGTTCCCTTTTTGTTAAAAATGGCTCCAATTTTAACGGGATGGGTTTTGGGGGTGCAGGTTATACCTCTTTTACAATTGCAAGTCCGACTGGAGAAGGTTTTACCCGGGCAAGAACTTTTACAAGAGAAAGACGTTGTGCCATAATTGATCATTTTAGGATAGTGTAAAGGGTTTTAATGTGAAAATAGGAAGGGTTTCAGGTACAGTGGTAAGTAGCAGGAAAATAGAATCTTTGGAAGGGATAAAGCTTCTTCTGGTTCAACCTTTGGATGATAATATGGAGAATACGGGCTATCCCTTTGTTGCATGTGATACTGTCCAGGCTGGTACCGGGGATATTGTTATTTATGAGGGAGGCCGTGAAGCTGCTCTTGCTCTTGATAACTGGTATAATCCTTCAGATGCCGCAGTAATAGGTATTATTGATCAAATTCAAAAGGTGGAAAAATGACTCTTGCAAGAGTATGCGGAACTGTGGTTTCTACGGCAAAAATTAAGGCTCTTGAGGGAATGAAATTGATGATTGTTCAACCTGTAACTCCCTATGGAGAGTTTGTTGGTAAAGAAATTGTTGCTGTAGACAGTCTGCAGTCGGGAATAGGTGATGATGTGCTTGTAATTGACGAAGGTGGTTCAGCTGGAATAATGCTTGGAATGACATCACAGCCAATTAGAACAGTAATAGCAGCAATTGTAGATCGGGTTGATTTATTAAAAGAGGAAAAAGATGTACACTGAGACTAACTATAAAGAAAATAATAAAGAAGATAATGTTTCCAGGGTAGCTATAGGTTCTGATCATGGAGGGTTTGCTTCCAAAGAAATAATAAAGAAATATCTGGAAGTCCTTGGATATAAAGTAGTTGATGTAGGAACGTTTTCTGAGGAAAGTGTCGATTACCCTGACTTTGCACTAAAGGTTGCAAAAAGTGTAGCCAGTGGCGAAACTGATCGAGGTATTATGATTGATGGAGCAGGTATAGGATCTTCAATGGTTTGCAACAAGGTGCGTGGTATTCGTGCAGCTTTGTGTTATGATATAAAAACGATTCAAAACAGCAGGCTCCATAATAATGCGAATGTTTTGACATTAGGCGGACCATTGCATAGTTCCGGAGAATTGTGTGAAATGTCAAAAGTTTGGCTGCAGACCAGGTTTGAAGGTGGTCGGCACTGGACAAGAATAAATAAGATGATGGCAGTTGAACGGGGTAAGAGGTAACAATATGGATGAAAAAGAATTAATTGACAGAATAACAAAAGAAATAGTAGAAAAACTTAAAGGGGAAAAAGCAATAAGCTCTGTTGCTATTCCTGTGAATACACCCCCTATTCCTGAAAAGAGTAATTCTGTTCTTATTCCTTCTGATGTAGCCAAATATATTGATCATACTTTATTAAAACCTGAAGCTACAGGTGCTCAGATTGATACTCTATGTTCAGAGGCAAATGAAAACAAATTTTATTCAGTTTGTGTAAATACCACCTGGGTTTCCAGATGTGCTAAGAATTTACGGGGATCGGGAGTTAAGGTTTGTGCTGTAGTTGGATTCCCTTTAGGAGCGATGAGTGGTCGTGCAAAGGGCTTTGAAGCCAGACATGCTATAGAAGAAGGTGCTACTGAAATAGATATGGTAATGAACATAGGAGCAATGAAATCCAGAGATCTTAAACTTGTTGAAGATGATATACGCTGGGTACGAAGAGCTTGCGGTCAACGAATAATTTTAAAAGTTATTATAGAGACAGCACTCCTGACAGATGAGGAGATAATTCTTGCCTCAGAAATTGCAAAGAAGGCAGAGGCGGACTTTGTAAAAACATCCACAGGATTTTCAACCAGTGGAGCTACTGTTGAGCATATAGCATTAATGAGGAGAACTGTTGGCCCGAAGATGGGTGTGAAAGCAGCAGGTGGTGTACGAACCTTTGATGATGCAGTAGCTATGATAAATGCCGGTGCAACAAGGCTTGGTACCAGTGGCGGTGTTAAGATTATTAAGGGCGAAACAATAGAATCGGGATATTAAACAGGAGTTCCCTTCGATACATTTTTGCGGAGCAAAAACACTTAGGGAATGGTGTTTGTAAAAAGGAGAAATATGTATGAGAGCAACTATTATAGTTATAGATAGTTTTGGAATAGGTGAGCTTCCTGATGCAGGGAAGTATGGGGATACTGGGTCAAATACAGCTCTGCATATTTCTGAATTTGTAAAAGGTGATAAATGGCCGAATCTTAAAAAACTTGGATTTGGGAATGCTTCAATGATTCTTGGAAATAAACTTAATGGTTGTGAACCTGTAGAAAACCCACTGGGCAGTTTTGGTGTAATGAAAGAGAAGTCTCCTGGAAAGGATACTACTACCGGGCACTGGGAGCTTGCAGGACTGGAGCTTACAAAGGCTTTTACTACTTTACCTCCGGAATATCCCTCTTTTCCCACAAAATTATTGGAAGATCTTACAAGAGAGTCCGGTCGGGGAGTTATAGGAAACAAAGCTGCTTCCGGAACCGCAATAATTGATGAGCTTGGAGCCGAGCATATGGAAACAGGTAAGCTTATTGTTTATACATCCGGGGATTCAGTTTTGCAAATTGCGGCACATGAGGATATAGTTCCTTTAAATGAACTTTATGATATCTGTGCAAAAGCAAGAGTTTTATGTGATCCCTATACTCTGGGCAGGGTAATAGCCCGACCCTTTATTGGAACACCTGGAAATTTTACCAGAACAAAGGGCCGAAAAGATTATTCCATTAAATATGAAGGTATGAGTCTCTTTGATTATCTTAAAAAAAATAATGTAAATACTGTTGGAGTAGGTAAAATAGGTGATATTTTTGGAGAACGGGGAATAAATGATTCTTACCATGATAAGGGTAATCCGTCATGTATTAAACGAACAGAAGAACTTTTAAGCCAGCCTGTAAAAGGGAATGAGTTTATTTTTATAAATTATGTAGATACAGATATGAATTTTGGACATCGAAGGGATCCGGAAGGGTACTGTAAGGCTGTAGAAGAGGTGGATGAGCATATTGGTAGGCTTATTGATATTTTAGGAGAGGATGAACTTCTTATTATTACAGCAGACCATGGCTGTGATCCTACCTTTAGAGGGACTGATCATACCAGGGAGCATGTTCCTTTATTAGTTTACAGAAAGGGCTCAGAAACTGCCAATTTAGGAGTTAGAGATCAGTTTTCTGATGTTGCTGCTTCTATTTCAGACTTTCTTGGTGTCCCGGGGTTTCCAAAGGGCGTGTCATTTCTGAGAAACTAAGTTATTGTTTGTATACTGGAGTTGGATTTATTATTAAGTCTCAATTTTGAACTATTGTTAAAGGAACTAATTATGAAAGATTACAAAACTGAAATTGATAAAGCAATTGAAGAAATCAGAAAATCTGAAGATATTCATACCGCGGATAAAGAAGAGATTATTGCGCATCTTGAAGCTGCGAAAGAAAAACATGATGGAATTGAAAAATTTATGGACAATCTTAGAGTGAAATTTGAAGATATTTGGGAATTTATTGAACCCACTGTGAATGAACTTGGACTACGTTAGCGCTTGAATTTACGGGCAATAATGTTACACCTATAATTACCCCATTACTAGTTATCTAAGGTATACAGTGTTTACACAATGTTGTGTAAAATCTAAATTAATAGTAGAGTCCATTTACTTATGAATACTCCTAATATATTAAAACGAAATTATAAAGCCTTTATCTGGCATGCGGTTTTTCTTTCCCTTGCACAGAAATTTATGGATGTTAACACAGTAATTCCTACCATGCTGATACAGTCCGGTGGAACTCCGGTTCACCTGGGGATTCTTACTGCCATAATGGTTGGCGGCAATGGCTTCATGGGAATATTTTTTGCTTCCTTTCAGACTCACAGGAAAAGGAAAAAAAAGTATTTACTTACAGGTATATATTTACGTGTATTTGCTCTCCTTTTTATGGGAATTATTCTTGCATATGCAGGTTCATTATCCGGAGCTGCAATTATAACATCAATTCTTATACTTATGACAATTTTTTCTTTTTCCGGTGCTTTTGCCGGGATTGCATACAACGATATCCTTGGCCGGGCAATTGAGCATAAATCTAGAAAGAGTTTTTTCATCGTAAAACAGACACTGGCCAGTGTTGGTATTCTAGCCTCTGCTATACTTGCGCGACGGACACTTCAACTGCTTTCCTATCCTAAAAATTACAGTGTTCTTTTTCTTATTGCCGGAGGACTGCTTTTAACTGCAACCATAGGTTTTTGGATAATAAGGGAGGAGCCGGCTGAGGTTAAGGGGCAGTTATCCTGGGGCAAGCGAATTAAGCTGTTAAAAGATGCTTTTGTAGAAGATAAAAATTTACGAAATTATCTTTATCTTACGAATTTGGTAAGTATTGGCTTTGCAATTATCCCATTTTTAATTTCTTATGCAAAAGAAAAATTTGGATTAACCAGTGCAGACACAGGGAATTTTCTGCTTCTGCAGGTTTCGGGTATGATTGTTTCTACACTTATCTACCGATTTACATCAAAAAGTCAGCGTTATAAGGGAATTCTGACTATATTTATTATCTCCGGCGCTCTTCTTCCTGTATTGGCATTATTATTTCAGGGAAGCAAGGTTTTATACTTCTCTCTTTTCTTTCTCTCCGGGGTAGTTCTGGCGTCCAGACAAATTTCTTTGCCTGGGATTCTTTTGGAGATCTCTACCGATGAGAATAGGGCAATTTATACAGGTTTATCAGGTTTAGGAAGTATTGGGGTAATTTTGTATCCTGTGATTGCAGGAATTGTAATTCAGTATCTTGGTTATAAATTGATTTTTATTCTAACCAGTATCCTCATTTTGAATAGTTTTTACTTTTCGCGAAAAGTAAAATGTAATAGTAATAATTAAAATTATTGGAGTAATAAATGGTTGTAGTTGGTATTATAGTAGCCGTTTTAGTTGGAGGATTTATACTTATTCAACTAAGTATGGTTCTGAGAATGAAAATGAAAAAAGGGAAGGGTGTTCCCGATTTAAATGGTGCCCATGGGAGAATGGTAAAAACCGGTTCAAAAGTATTGATGTATTTCTACAGTCCCAGCTGCAGAGCGTGCAAAAGCCTTACCCCTATAGTTCGATCATTGTCCAAAAAACACAAGAACGTTTTTAGTATTAATATTACCAAGGATATGGATACTGCCCGTAAACTGGGGATAATGGGAACTCCTTCAATTGTTCTGGTAGAAGATAAAATTATTAAGGAATTTATGGCAGGAGCCGTGGGAGAATCACAAATAATGGAATTACTTGCTTAAATTCATTGCCAGGCTTTCCCTTATTATTTCTTTTTCCAATTCTTCAACAAGCGTTGCCAGATTGTTTGTGTTAACTGGAAGAGTGTAGGAAATACATTGCCGGAATTTTCGATTGGAAAGATTTCTCTGTTGTGAAAAAGCTGAAATTCCAAAAATATCATTAGTTTCCGGTATTAGCCATATATTGATTATTCTTACCAGAGTTTTTAGATCTGTTAATCCATTAAGAACTACATTTTCCTGAAGAGGCAGCATTGAAGATAGTGTAAGAAAAGTTCGTATTGAACCCATATTGCCAATAGGTTCAGGCAGTTTATCAATAATATTTATAAGCCATGGATGATCGAAATATGAAAAAAATAATTCTTTTATCTCATGTAATAAAGGATCCATTCTATTATACTGATTTTGTTCCTGTAAAAAATATGCTTGAGACATAGTTTATTTTTCGGTTATTTTAGCTATTCAAGTAATAAATTTTTAATTGGATAAAGCTTTTTATGCTTTACTGCTTTTTTTACTTAGTAAGAACATCTTTTCTAATAAAAGTATATTTAACTTGCAAAAAAGAAAAAAACTGAATTTATATATATTATAAAAGGCATAATATTGAAAAATTAAATTATTGTTATTATAATACTTTTATGAAGAAGAAAATTTTTATTTTAGGGTTTATTTTAATTTCGGTTCTGTGTTTTTCGCAGGATATTGAACTATTCCATCGTACTATGGATGACAGGTTTTTATTGCCCATGCTACCAGCGGATATGTCCTTTGATGAGTTCCAAATTTTATCCCGGAATATAAAACTAATGGATATGGCTGCTGCAGTGCCACTCCCTGGTTATCTTTCTTTTAAAGCTAAAGAAAATACAGCAGCTTATATTTCTATGGCTGTGAGAGCAGTTGGCTATATTGGTGCTTTTTATGAATTATATAGATATGACCAGATAGGCGCAGTTGAACTCGTAACGAATGATATGGATCGTAATATTGGATATACAACTATGGGCATTCTTGCCAGTTCCTATTTTTTTGATTGGATTTACGGGAAAATAATGTTGGCGAAAAAACAGGAAGCAATTCGTTATAAGTATAGAAAAGAATTGGAAACTCAGTGTATTAATTAGTATTATACCAAGTATTGATAATTCATTTTAAAGATATATTGCTGGCGGAATGAACTGTAAGTTAAGAAAGGAAACTCTCTGGGAAGATTCCCTTCTTAATATTTTCTACAAAAAAAGGTATTTGACTTACAATCCATCCACAACAGAAATAAGTTTATCTCTTATTTGAACAGCAGTTTCTTTTAATTCAGCATTGTCAATTGCAGTCATTGAAGCCACCGGATCTACAACCGAAACATCGACAAACCCATCCCCATTTCCTGCACTACAAAGTTACAGAGAAGCATGAGTCCTACCTGTTCTTCTGAAGTAATTGCCTTGTTGGAGAAAACGGGATTACATGCACCCAGTATTCTATAAGGCCTGAACTCAACATCCGCTTTTGCTTGAAGAGGTCCTTGATGTTTATATCCGAGAATACTCCAAAGCCTTCTCCTTTTAGCCTTACGGTAATTTTTTCAACAAGCTGTTCCATAGTTCCTTCGACTTTTTTTTGAATAAAAGTAGTTCATTAATTTCTATCCTTTAAAATTATATTTTTTATTTCATCGTATTCTACCCGGAAGTAAATTATCTTTGAATCTCTTATATATACACTCCCTTGGAGTGTATGCAATTAGTTTATTTGTCAAGTAATTATCTCTAATATTATTTTACTTCTAAACGAGTTGCACCGGATTTTGTTCTTGACTTCAATTAATTATTATATTATATATGAACACATGATCATATATAAGGAAATAAAACAATGAAACAGGATGAAGGTAAGTGTAAAACATTTCTGATCCACGATGACACAGTAGAAAAGGTTCGAAAAGATATCCCTAATGAGGAACTATTAATAGATCTGGCTGATTTTTTTAAAATTTTTGGTGATACCACAAGAATCCGGATACTCAGTGCACTTTTTGTAACAGAAATGTGCGTATGTGATCTTTCAGAGGTACTAAGAGTTAGCCAGTCTGCAATGTCCCACCAATTGAAAACACTTCGTCAGGCAGGACTTGTAAAATACAGGAAAGAAGGAAAATCGGCCATCTACTCCCTAAAGGATAATCATGTAAAGCAGATTTTAGATACAGGAATAGCCCACATAACAGAATAATAAGGAGAAGGGAATGGAAAAATATATATTAAAGAATCTGGATTGTGCAGACTGCGCATTGAAAATAGAAAATGGTTTAAAAAAACTTGATAGTGTAAATTTTGCTTCGATAAATTTTGCAACTGCACAGCTGCAGATAGATTCAGCAAATATTAAAGAGGCAGAAAACCTGATTAAAGATCTGGAACCGGAAGTTAAACTGATTGATCAGTTTGACCACAGTCATGATCATGATGAGGAACTAAATTTAAAAACAGAACTTATCCGGCTGGGTTTACTTCTGACTGCTTTTGCAGGAGGACTAATTTTTATAAAAAATCTGGAACTTACCCCCTACCATATAGGCGAATGGATCGTTTTTCTTGCTGTCTACCTTGCCAGCGGATGGAAGGTTCTCCGGTCTGCAGGGCGCAATATACTTAAGGGGCGTATTTTTGACGAAAACTTCCTTATGGCAATAGCAACAATTGGAGCAATGTTTATTCATGCATTACCCGAAGCAGCAGGGGTTATGATATTCTATACCCTGGGAGAATTTTTTGAAGATCTGGCTCTTGCAAAATCAAGGCGATCCATAAAATCACTCATGGAAATACGCCCGGATACAGCTCTAATGGAGAAAGATGGAGAATATGTATCTGTAAACCCTGAAGATGTTGAAACAGGCAGTACAATTCTGGTTAAACCCGGAGAGAGAGTACCTCTGGATGGAGAGGTTGTTTCCGGGGAATCCCAGGTTGATACATCTGCTCTGACAGGAGAATCTGTCCCCAGAACTATAGATAAGGGTTCGGTAATTCTGGCAGGAATGGTGGTTCTTTCCGGCTCACTTACTGTCCGAACTACAAAAACATTTTCAAATTCATCACTATCCAGAATTCTTGAACTCGTAGAAGATGCTCTCCAGAAAAAAGCAAAAACAGAAAAATTCATTACTACTTTTGCAAGATACTACACGCCGCTAATAGTTTTTTCTGCACTGGGTATTGCATTACTCCCACCACTTCTAATATCGGGAGCACTTTTCAGCACCTGGATCTACCGTGCTCTTGTAATACTTGTAATTTCCTGTCCCTGTGCTCTGGTTATTAGCATTCCCCTGGGATATTTTGGAGGAATAGGCGGAGCTTCGCGTAAAGGGATTCTTATAAAAGGATCTAACTATATCGATATCCTGGCAAAAGTAAAAACTGTTGTATTCGATAAAACCGGAACCCTGACAACAGGAACATTTGAAGTTACAGAAATACATCCCCGAAATGGTTTTTCGAAAAATGATCTTATTAAAGCGGCTGCTCTTGCTGAAGCTCATTCAAACCATCCTGTAGCTCTTTCAATAAAAAAAGCATGGGGAGGCACTATTAATGAATTGGATGTAACTTCCCATGAAGATATCCCAGGCTATGGAATTAAAGCTGAAATTGATGGTAAAATCATCCTTGTAGGTAATGACAGGCTCCTTCACAGAGAAAATATAGAACATGCAGATTGCGAAATTGCAGCAACAGTTGCCTACATTGTTATAGACAATCTATACAGCGGGTACATTATTATTAGTGATCGAATAAAGGAAGACTCTGCAAAAGCCCTTAGGGAATTAAAAAAACTAGGCATCCAAAAGACTGTCATGCTGACAGGGGACAACGAAAAAACAGCAAAAAATGTTGCTGCTGAAATCGGTATTGATGAATACTATGCAGAACTTCTTCCGGATGACAAAGTTGCAAAACTGACAGAAATTATTGCTGAAGGAAACGGTTATACAGCCTTTGTCGGAGATGGTATTAATGATGCCCCTGTTATTGCCCTTGCTGATGCAGGAATAGCCATGGGGGAACTGGGGTCTGATGCAGCAATTGAAACAGCAGATATTGTTCTAATGACGGATGCACCATCAAAAATAGCCCAGGCTGTTAAGGTAAGCAGAAAAACCCGGGCAATAGTTATTCAGAATATTACCATTGCCCTTGTAATAAAACTTCTTTTTGTAGGGTTGGGTGTTGCAGGTCTTGCAGGGATGTGGGAAGCTGTTTTTGCAGATGTAGGTGTGGCACTGATTGCAATTTTAAATGCCTTGAGGGTTCTGAAGTAATTACTGGATTGTTCTTCAATGGTTCATTGATGCCTTCACCCAGATTAAGATCAAAGCAATGAAAAATATAAGTAATGGAAATATTAAAATAATCTCAAAAAAATTTATTATGCAGGTTGATAGCCAGCTTCTCTGACTGCATTTTTAACAGCTTCTATCTCTCTATCGGATCCATCAAAACTTATCCTTAATTCCTTCTGACCCAGATCCACTGAAGCCTCTTTTACAAAATCCAGATTTAAAGCTGCTTTTTTCACGCTCATTTTACAGTGACTACAAGTCATCCCTTCTACGTTTATTACAGTTGATGTCATATCTGTCTCCTTCGAATTTGCTTTTGTGATTTTATTGCCTGATTTATTTTTAGAGATTTTGAATCTCTTTAAACTTAGTGAATTGGAAACTACAGAAACAGAACTGAATGCCATGGCTGCACCTGCAATTATAGGGTTTAGAAAACCCATGGCCGCAAATGGTATTCCTATTACATTATAGAAAAATGCCCAGAACAGGTTCTGTTTTATTTTTCCCATTGTTTTCCTGGATATAAGTATGGATGCAGATATCTCTCGCAAGTCCCCTCTCATCAGGGTTATATCTGCTGATTCCATTGCAATATCGGAGCCTTCACCCATGGCTATACCGACATCTGCCAGAGCCAGAGCCGGAGCGTCATTAACTCCGTCTCCAACCATTGCTACAAATTTGCCCCTCTCCTGGAGCTTGCGCACTTCTTCGGCTTTACCTTCAGGGAGAACCTCTGCCAGCACATTTTCGATACCGGCCTTTGCAGCAATAGCCTTTGCTGTTCTGGTGTTATCACCGGTTATCATGTAGATATCCAGACCGAGTTTTTTTAACAGCTCAACACCCTCTACAGAGTTTTCCTTTATACCATCTGCAACTGATATGAGTGCAGCCGGGATATTACCAGCTTCAGTATCAGAAACAATCGAAAGGATCATTACTGTTGCACCCTTTAATTCAAGGGCAGCTTTCTTTTTTATAATTGATTCAATTTCTATATTATTTGAAATCATAAAAGACTCTGTACCCAGAAGGTATTCACGACCCTTTATTTTACCCCGGATACCTTTCCCCGGAATTGCAGTAAACTCTTCAGTTTCACTTATCTTCAGTTGTTGATCCTCTGCAGCGTCTACTATTGCCAGAGCCAAAGGGTGTTCAGAATTATGTTCAAGAGAAGCCGCTATCTGGAGAAGATCATTTTCCGCCATTTTATTCAGTGGAATAATTTCCTGTAACTCCGGTTTTCCCTTTGTAACTGTTCCCGTTTTATCCAGAACTACAGTTGTCAGTTTACCCGCAAGCTGCAGCACTTCTCCATTCCTTATAAGAATACCCCGGCTCGCACCAATTCCAGTACCAACCATTATTGCTGTGGGAGTTGCAAGACCAAGAGCACAGGGACAGGCTATTACAAGAACAGCAACTGCAGCAATAATGCCACTGGTCAGAGACCCTATTACCAGCCA
>Ga0190306_1000609_pt1 | contig 11597 bp, 11 predicted proteins | sample 48700734_MG_FD_161657 | JGI IMG/M metagenome (GOLD analysis project Ga0190306, IMG submission 161657) | Hydrothermal vent sediment bacterial communities from Southern Trench, Guaymas Basin, Mexico - 4870-07-3-4_MG | ecosystem: Environmental > Aquatic > Marine > Hydrothermal vents > Sediment ...
GATAAAAATTTAGATATTTTCACGGTTGCGAATTTTATGGAGCAAAGTCCTCAAACAGCGGAGAAATACCTGTCAGAGAAAACAAAAGAAGCAAAGAAAAAGAAAGTATTTGAAATTTTGTCTAAAGATGAATTAAGAATTACAACCTAAGCAATTTCTCAACTTTAGGTATATTGTGCTTAATATGTTTTGTAATAGTCTTATACTGACTATCTAAAAGATTTACTCCAACACCGCCAACAGGCAAGAAAGGAGGAATAACTCCGCCTTTTTTTGGTTTTACTATTCTGGGAGGGGGTATGTCCGAAAAGATTTTTGTTGTCATTTTTGCCGTTGGTGTCTGGACAGTCTGCTGAATTTGAGCATTTGTATATAAATATTGCTGGTCTAATTTATTGTAAAGGTCTTGAACAACATTCGGAACTTGTTTCTTGACAGGAATTTGAACTTCTTCTTTAATTTGCTTTTCTCTAATCAGAGGTTTGACTATTTTTTTAGGCAAGGTAAAAGCGAGAGGAGTATTGTTAATGACTTGTCTTTGAGCCTGGTTCATTCTGTTCAACAACACCGTTAATGAGACAGGAGCACCAACCCGTTCAATTTCTCTTAATTCTGGCTTTGCTAATCTTGTTCTTACTCCTTTTTTCTTTTCTTCCCATATTTTTTCTGTTAAACTTCTCTTTTCAGGCAATTTTTCACCCTTTAATTTCAGTTTTGAAACTTTTTCAGCGACAGCCACTTTTGATTTAGGTAATCTTTCTTTATTTATTACATTTTGATAAAGATTATCTACGTCATTAGTAATTTTAACTAAATGCTCGTCTAAATAATTTCTTACAGGTCTCCTTATTCTCACTTCATTAACTTTATAAAAAACGCCTTTGTTTGTTTTACCGTGAACAGTTGAGTAACTTCTTTCGTTTCCCACTTTCGAAACAACACCTAATTCTTTATATGCAGTATATCCGCTATCTAACACTTTCTTGAACTGCTTGTCTATATTCTTTTTTGTGATGTCTATCGCTCCACTCTTTTTTTGAATTCTCGTTACTTGCAACTCTCTTGAAATACCCTTTCTTGCAAAAGGTTGGGTTGTTACTTCGCCCTCCTTTGTAACTCTTCCTATCATCTTTCCTTCTTTTGAAAAAACAGGTTCTTTTATTTTTCCTTTTATATAACTCTGCAAGCCTTTCTTTTCTGCACTGAAAAGTTCTTGAGACTTTAAATTTATTATCTGTCTCTTAATTTTAATTCCACCAACTTTTTGCTCTGGAATTTCAATTAATGTTTTTGTGAATTTGTTTTTTGTAGTAGAAATAAAACGACCTGTTATTGAAATATCTTTTTTATCTGCAATTGCTTTAAATTTGATTTTCCCCTCAGATATTTCACCTATTGTTTTACCTTTCGAATTAACAAGTTCTTGAGTTCGAACAGGTTTTAATTCAACGACTTTATCTGTTTTTAATTTAAGACTTTTACCTTTTTTCCCGCCTTTTATAATAGAACCTTCTATCAAAGCACCCGACATATACAGAGGAAACAAACTTGCCGTTCCTATTGCTTTTCCATACTGTCCAGATGTAACCTGACCTCCAACTTCAACACCGCCAAGAACACCCATCCCCGCAAAAACAGACTTAGTTGAATAATCCACAAACCTGCCCGCCGTAGCAGAAACTCTGCTTGCGGTGGTAACTGCCCCGCCAATTAATCGACTAATTCCAGCACTTAATATAGGAACGCCTACTCCTTCAGTAAATATTTCGGGCGTGGTGTGCAACAATCTTTCTTTTGTGGGCATTTGTGCCAATTGCTTTTGTCTTGCTATCATTTCTCCTTTCTTTTCAATTTCTTTATCTTTGTTCCCTGTCGCTTTATAATATGTTAACTCTACAAAGTCAGGAATGTTTCTCAAGTTCATTTCGCTCTCTAACATCACTTTTTCGTGGATAGGTCTTTTTTCAAATTCTTTGACATTTCTTAAATAAGTAATTGCTTTTGCACTTTCTCTTTCAAACTTCTCTTCTTCTCTCTGCTCCTTAATCAATTTTTGATGAAACTCCGATAACTCTGCTTCTTTAGGCAATCTTGTTCCTTGTCCCATTAATGGCTCTTCACCAATTGGAATATTTATTATTGAAGTTCCACCACCTAAAGATTTAAGAGGTTTAGTTGATTTACCAATACCCACTGATAATGTAGCGATAAGTTTTCCTTCCTTTAATTCAATTTCTGAAGGTTTCAATTTTCTGAAACCTCTTTCTTTCGCTGTCTTTTTACTCATTCCACCTGGGGGATATTTGTTGGAAGATACAATTAACTTATTTTCAGGTGTAACCCAAACCGTTTTTTTACCCTCTTTAATTTCAGCATATTCTTTCGCCAGTTTGTATTTTCCATAATCCTTCGGTTTTACAGAACCAAAAGAGACAGCATAACTCGGGCTTTTGCCTAAAACGGATCTATGATATTCTTTTGCAATTTCACCCAAAGCCCAACCTTCTGATTTGCCAATTCCCACTTTTAATTCTTTCGTTTCTTTACCCTCAGGTAATTGATAAAGATAAGTCCCATAACTTGTCTTAGCAACGGGAATTTCTACCTCCTTTCCTGTTGTAGGGTCTTTAGTAATTACCACATCAGTAGTTTTAGGACTACCGTATTTCTTTTTCCACTCCTCTAAAGCCTTTTTATCTCCTCTGCTAATTCTTTTCTCTAATTCTTTCTTTTTTTTGCTTTCCCAATATTCTTTTCCTTTTTGAATGTGTCTTTCGTATTCTTCTTTTGTAACTCTTTTCCAGCCTTTTTCTGATTTAGGTCTTGAAGTAATCATTCCATAAGCACCTTCATAGTTTCCAGGGGTTATGTAATAGTATTTTGAACTTGAAGAACTTGAACTTGAAGAAGAGGAAGAACCTCTATAATGATGAGAAGTTGATGAATGTCTTGAAGAAGTTGTTTTGGAAATTGCAGGTTTAGAAACAGTTTTTTTCTTTTTTCTTGCTAATGCCTCTCGGGCTATTTTCTGAATAGAAGGGTCTTTGTAATCTCGCCTACCTATGCTCCCAATTGCTTTTTCAACCTGTTCTTTTGAAATAAGGTCTGCCATAAATTTAGTGAGAATGTAAGTTATAAATATAGAAAAAATTGAATGATGTAGTTTGTGTAGTTTGTGAAGTTATGTAGTTCATTTCTTGTAAAAAAAGAAGAAAAAAACCTCCAGAGGAGGCAAGATTATGCGGTTGGTTGAGTCATTACCATAGAGCCTTTTAATGCACCTATGGCAATAGCAAGAGCCACAACAATTAACACCAAACCTAGAACGCTGAATATTGTTCCTACCGTGCTAACAAGAGTTTGCTGAACCCCGTAAAAATCGCTTGATTCATTTATTGCTGTTGCGTCTGAAACCGCATTTATCATAAAGAGACCTATAAAGAGCATTACTGCTCCTATTATTACTCCACTTATAGCCTCTGCTTGACCTTTACTTACTCCTTTGACCAACCGCTTCACTGCTCTAATTACATTCATAACGAGAATTCTCTGTAAAGTTATAAATATAGAAAAATATTATGCAGAAAAAAACATATAAATATTTTTAATATATCTCTTGTTATAGGGGGCTGTATAAGTAATCTTATAATCCCAGCAGGGGCAGACAGGTTTACTTATATAGCCTCTTTACTTAATAGTAATCCAACCTAAGACTATGGATATGGAAACGCTAAAAAGGAGGCTATATAAGAAAAACATATCTGATGAGAATAAAAAGATAATTTTAGACTTTTTACAGAAAAGAAGACAGGAGAGCATTTCTTTCAGAAGACTTGAAAGATACGAAAATGTTTTGTCTATATTTGCTCAACAAATTAAAATAAATTTGTTCAAAGTTACTGAAAAAGAGTTAAGAGAATTTATTGAATGGTTAGACAATAAGAGCAATTTTAAAGCATGGACAAAATGCACTTTTAAAACCATCTTAAAAACATTTTATAAATATCACAACGAAGGGGAATTGCCAAAAATGTGCAAATTTATAAAATTGAATAGAAATAAAGTTGAGAAAAAGTTGCCTGAAGATATCTGGACTGAGGAAGAAATTGATAAATTAATCAATTCAACAAGAGATCCCTTTTGGAAGGCTTTTATCTCATTAGGTTATGAAAGTGGAGCAAGAATCGGCGAATTGAGGGATTTAAAAATCCGAGATATTGAATTTACGGATTTCGGAATGAAAGTAAAATTATCAGGAAAAACAGGAGAAAGAATTGTTCCTTTGGTGAAATGTGTTTCTTATATATCTGTTTATCTGAAACTCCACCCAAAAAGAAATGACCTAAACGCTTGGCTTTGGATAAGAACTAACGGGAGAAGAATAGGTTATCAAGGAATAAGATATCAATTAAGGGAGTTAGCAAAGAGAGCAGGAATTAAGAAAAAAATTTATCCTCACCTATTAAGACATTCAAGAGCGACAGAATTAGCAAATCACTTGACAGAATCACAGTTAAAGCAATATTTTGGCTGGACACAGGATTCACGAATGGCGTCAACCTACATTCACCTTTCAGGCAGAGATATTGATAATGCGGTTTTATCAATTTACGGACTTTCAAAAAAGAAAGAAGAAGAAATACAAAACGGATTGCCTGTAAAATGTCCTCGTTGTAATTTTCCAAATGAGCATAATGCTCAATTTTGTTCTAATTGCGGTTTGCCTTTGAATGAAGAATCAGCAATAAAGACATTAGAAAAAGAGAAAAAATATACAGAAATTTTGATAAAATTGTTAGAGAAAAGGGAAATAAGAGAATTAGTAAAAGAAGAATTAAGAAAGATTATTCAAACTTGACATTTTTTAATTTGTTGGTGATGTTTTGCAATAGAGTGTTCATACTTTTTAAAGTCAAGTCTTTAACATAATTCCACAGTTCTGTTTGTTTCAAATTATATTTATCAACAACATTTTGAACTTCATCGTATTTGTTTACTATTATAAACAAAATTTCTTTGCCGAACTCATCTATTGGCAGAGGATTTAATATCATAGAAGCAATATTTTTTAAAGATTGTTTTTGTTTTTTAGCAGATTCTACACTTATTACTCCCACAAGAAATGAGAGCGTTAGTTCTACAGGTATTACCACCACTTTTTTTTCAAAACCTTGTTCTTTGCTCTTAAGATTCCACCTTTTTTTAATTAAATCAATATCACATAATACTTTTCTGAAAAAATCTGAATCCCAGAAAGAAAGCCATTTTTCTTTATCTTTTTCAATCAATTCTATAATTTTTTGGACTTGTTTGTCTTCTTTATCTCTAAATTCCTTTACCAAGTCTAAATAATTATCAAATTTAGTTAAGTAATATTTTCTATGATTCTCTGTTTTTATATATCTCACTAAACTATATTTTAGATGAATGTTAGGAAACTTTGAATCTATTAAATATTGGTGCGCAGTGGAAAATAATTCTACTATATCAAACACATTCCGCTCCTTTGAAATGCAACCAAGTAAGCCATACCAAAACCCCGATTTTCCTATTACCCCCTTTATGTCTTCCTCAAAGTTCATAATAATATATTCATTAAATATAAAATAAGTGTTTTTATAAGTTTTTTAAAGAATGGTGTTTTCTTTGTAAATGTAATTTCTAAAATTTGCAGAAAAACCCTATCTAAACCCCAAAATTTTGCAGATTTTACTCTATTTATAACTTTACTGTGTAATAACTTTATGTTTGAAAATAACTTTAAACGATTAATAGATATTTTAGGTGAGATAGAAGAAGAAGTAAAAAAAGAAAGAGAAGATGCGAGAAAACCGAACAAGACGGGGGCTCGCCAATAAGTCACAGCGAGCCATAAGAAATATAGACTGCATAATTAATAAAGAGCGATTTCTCACACATCCTGCTCTTAAACAAATATTTGGAACATATCACTTCTCTACGAAAGATTACTTTAAGATATTAAAAATCTTATCAAAATTTGAGATTATTTCTTTTAACAATAGAGGTGTTTGGTATATTTCGGTTAAAAGTGTAAGAAGATGAAAGAGAAAAACTTTTTTAGGGCTTTATTTTTGCTAAAAAAAACAGAAGAAAAAATTAGATTCTGTCCTCTAAAAAAAATCAAGGGGAAATACGTAAAGGATAAAGAAGGTGTAGAATTTTTTAACACAATTGACGAATTTTTAACTTACTTAAAAGAAAACTTACAAAGATTAGAGCGAGAGGGGTATAATATATATTTCAATCCTGCTTTTTTCAAACCCGAAGCAAAACAGGGGGGAAACGAAAATGTTGCAGGTTCAGGGTGCGTTTTTGTTGATGTTGACTTTGAAGAAAGTATTTCGGTAAAAAAAGTAAGAGAAGAAGTTGCAAAATTTAAGGAAAAATGTCCTTTGAAACCAAGTATGATTGTTTTTTCGGGAAACAAGGGATTCCATTCGTATTGGTTGTTTGAAAATAGACTTAATGCAGAGCAATTTGCTGAAGTTCAGCGTTATTGGAACACATACTTAAGAGAAAATGTTGAAAAGTGCGTTGACCCCGCCTGCAAAGATATTCAAAGGTTAATAAGATTACCAGGCTCTTTACATTCAACTTCTCAAAAAAGGTGTCAAATTTTAGAATTTAATCCAAATTTGAAATATAAATTGTCTGACTTTCAAAAATTTATCAATAAAGTAAAAATCGCAGAATTTGATAAAATAATTCCTGAGGGAGTTATTGACGATGACAAAATTGACATAAAGAATGTTGTTGAAATTGTAAAGCCCTATTGGGTGAAAGGAAGAAGGCAGAATTTAGCGTTGTATCTTTCAGGTTTTCTATACAAGCAAGGAGTAAAAAAGCAGACAACACAACTAATAATTTCACAGATTTGTAAGGAAACGAGAGATGAGGAGGCAAATCAAAGATTAAGTGCAATAGAGGAAACATATCAAAAAGAAAAAAAAGAAGTTAGCGGGTTAGCAGGAATAAAAGAACTTTTAGAAAATGAATTGAGCAAGGATGGTATATTTTACATATTCGGAAAATTAAAAGAAGCAATTGGCAGTTCTGCAAAGAGTTTTGAGTTTAAAAATTACACTATCTATTGCGACTCATATAAAAAAATTTGGAAATTAACAGAAAATGGAAAAAATATATTAGAAACAGAAAAACCAACAACACCAAAGGATCTAAAGAAAAAATTGGGCGAATATCTTATAAAACTTGAAGATTCGGAGTTATTAGAATTATTTAAAAAATTGGAAGCACAATTTGAACTACCAACAAAGAGCGGAGAAACAAAAGAAAACACAATTCAACTTGCAGAGGATTCAGGACAACCCTTCAGAATTTTTGATAAAGCGGATGTTGTTGATGATATTTATTTTGTTTTGATATATGCTTTAGATAAAGATTATAAATATATACCATTAATTGCAACGAGCAAAGGAGAAATAATTGAAATACAAAATAATGAGCAACTTTTATTGAAGAGAGGATATAAACCGAAAGAAATTCCTGATGAAGAAAAATATTGTTTTTTCGAATATGAAACTGAAAAAAGAAGGTATTTTTTTAAATTAAAAAACAAACCTGTCTTTGATGAGAGATTTGGCATAACCAATATATCTACAAATGCGATTAAAATGCTGTTAGAGAAAAAACAAATCGATAAAAAACAATTGTTTAATGATATTCTAACGATTATTAAACAATACTTTGACCATTCGGATGAAAGAGAATATTTGGTAATGGGTAGTTTTGTAATTCTTTCTTATATTGAATCAACATTACAGCAAACTATTTATTTACTATTGCAAGGGCAAGAAGATACGGGAAAATCTACTTTGCAAAGGTTGTTATCAAAACTGCAACTCTACGGCTTTTTTGGTGGGAAGAAGTCCATTGCAGTCCTAGTAAGGTATTTAGACTTTTACAGTTGCAAACTTGGATTGGATGAATTTGAGAAACTTGATGAAAAGAGTAAAACTATGGCTGTAGGTGTTTTGAACTCTGGGCTTTATGGAGATGGTACTTATGACTTTGTAAATATGGAGCAAAAAGACATTAAAAAATCTATAATATCTCTCAATACTTTCGGCTTTAAATCCTTTTCTTGTAACAATCTCTATGGGTTTGATAGGTCTTTTTTGAGCAGATGTTATAATTTAATTTGCGTAAGACAGAATAGAAAATTAAAAAATATTTTGGACAAGGAAACAATAGAAAAAGACAAAGCCATATTCCAGAATATTGTTGACAGGCTTTTTGTTTATTGTTTGCTGAATTGGAAAAAAATTATTGATTCTATAAAAAAAGAAAAAGAAATATTGGAGCAAGAGAGTATATTTGGGAGGGTTACGGACAGAAATTCTGTGATATTAGGAATAATAAATCATTTCATTCCAGAATCTTATAAAGATATAAAAGAATTACTTAAGAATAAGGAAGGCTTGAGTAAGCAAGAAGAATTGGAAACAGTTAACGGGGCGGTTCTCTGGTCTTTGTGCGAATTATTTAAACAACAAAATCAAGAAACCAAGACAACTATTACTGTGACGAATAAAAAAATTGTTGAAATAATGCAAGAGCAAATGGGTTTTTCTGATGAAGAAAGGGGAAAATACTCTAAAAAAGTCGGTAAATTGTGCAAGAGGTTGAATTTATTTAAGAGACCTGATCAAATAAAGAGAACAAAGGAGGGAAGAATATATACAATTTATTTATCTGATTTTGTTGATATTTTAAGAAGAAATAACTATCAAGACATTTTACAAGAATTGAACGACATAACGACACAAACGACACAAACGACATCATTAGTGGGTGACGTTAGTGACGTTAGTGACGTTTTGCCGAACGATTCTCTAAAAAACACTATTCAAAAATTCAAACAATTCCTTTTAGAAAACCAAGAAAAAGAAGAAGAATTTGGTGTTCCAATAGAGAAAATCCGTGAATTTTGGGATAAAATCCCTGAAAAAGAAAAAAATGGCGAATTAGAACATTTCTTGCACTTTTGTGAAAAAGAAGGAATAATTTACAAGCCGAAAGGAGGCTATTACGCTACACTATGATAGTAAAGCAAAAAAGACGGGCTTATCAAAAAAATTCAAGAGAAAACACAATCCCTTACAGCAAAAGAATTTACGGAATTTCTCACTTAATAATCAAAGATTTTATCAGAAGAAATCCTAAATTTTATCAAAAAAATGGCGTTCCTGTCAATTATTTTTGCTCAAATCTTAATGAGCAAATTGTTTTACTGCAAGAAAAGGGGATAATAAAATTCTGGTGTGGATACGCTAAAGATTATTTGATTGAGCGCTTAGAAAGAGGAAAGATAGAACTCAAAAATAATGGTATTTTTATAAAAAAGGGTGAAGAAAATGAGTGAGTTAATAATAGATTGCTGGATTCACGTTTGTCGTTACAAAGTGAAGCGCGAAGAATTAATCAAACATTTAAAAGAGCAGATCAAAGAGAATCTCAAAGAGAAAGAAAGAGACAGATTACAAAAAAACTTAAAAGACTTGCAAAAATTTTTATATTTTGCTGAACAACAAAAAACACTAGATTATCTTTTTTTAAATAGAGTGAGCAAAGTCATTTTAAGTGTTTGAAAATGTGCTGTATCTTTTGTGATAAGGGGAAAGAAAATAGTTATTATTGTTTAGGGAGTGATAAATGTATTAAACACAAAAATTTAAATTTATCCCTTTTAATTTGCGTTTTTTGCTTAAGAGATGAAGAAAAGAGAGAATTCTTTTTCAAAGAGGTGAGAAAAAAATGGTAAGCGATATAGATTTTTGGCTGTCTTTTGCTTGTGCTTTTATTGCAATATTATGTTTTATATTGTGTTTTTATAATGTAAATACTTATTTGATGATAAAAATAACATTTTTTTGTCTAGTTATTTCTTCTTTTTGTTTCTTAATTTCGTTAGGTGAATAATATGGAGCGTGAGAAGAACTTGTATCATTTCAGGGTGAGACTCAAAAGATGGAAATCTGAATTTCTAAGAAGACAAGATGTTGCTTGCTTAAAAATGCTTTGCGTGTTGAGAAAAGAGTTTTTACAAACAATTAAGACGGAACTAGAAAAGACAGAATTTTTTACAAACTCTCCCGACATTTATTTGCAAATGCAAAGAAAAAAATTTAAAAAAATATTGAATTTCAAGGACTATGAACAGAAAAATTAGAATTCTTATGGCTATTTTGGGAATAATTTTGCTTCTTTTATCTATTTTCTTTCCTTTAATTGTTGAATTTTTAAAATGAGATAAAATTTTTAATTAAAACTCTAAAAAAACTCAAATTTTTTACAAATACTATATATAAATTAAAAATTTTTTAAAGTTTCTCTTTTAATAATTAAGTTTCGTTAATTATTTATGGCAAGAGTGCCTCCAAAATTGGATAAAGAGAGAGCGAAAATTTACGAGAAATATAAAGAGTATTTAGACACTCTACTTATTTCAGAAAATACAAGACAGAATTACCGCAGAATTATTCAAACTTTTCTCAAAAATCACAGAAAAATAACTCAAAAAACAATTTCTAAATTCTTGAGGGAGCACCCAAGACAAAACTATCTTGTCAGCTTGAAATATTTGTGCCGGTGTTTAAATATTTCAAATATTGAGTTTCCCTCTACTAAAAGATTAAGGCAATTAAAACCCAGAAAAGAGCCTTTGCACATTCCAAGAGAAACGCTTTATAATTATATTAAACGCCTTATCCCCCTTGCAGAAAAGAAGGCAGAGGAATATAAGCAAAAAGCAGAAGAATTTAAAAAGAAATACTTAAGCATTACGGACAGATACGCAAAGAATTACGAAAAAAGAAAAAAAAGAGCCTTGAAAGATTATCGCTACAATTATAAAAAATACTGCGATTTCTTGGATTTAAAGGTTATCCTTTTATTACTCCTCGATTACGGCACGAGAATCCGAGAGCTTTTAGAGTTGAGAACAACAGACATTAATTTCACAAAGAAGAAAATTACATTCCATACCAAAACGCATAAAGACAGGATATTGGACATAAGAGATTACACTCTGGAAAATCTTAAAAACATTATTGACGAAAAAGGTTTGATAATTCCCTCTGGTGATATTAGAAAAGACTTTGAGGGAGAATTTATTTTTTATTCTCATTACACCGAAAAGAAGCCAAACAAATATGAAGCAAATCAAAAGAATTTATTGCTTTTGAGAAAGTTAAAATATGATTTGTTTAGACGAGATTTATCTGCACTTTTGAATGAGTTAAAGTTGCCTTCTCTCGTGAAAACTCATTTATTCAGGCGTTCATTAATCAATTATTTGATTGAGGATAAAAATTTAGATATTTTCACGGTTGCGAATTTTATGGAGCAAAGTCCTCAAACAGCGGAGAAATACCTGTCAGAGAAAACAAAAGAAGCAAAGAAAAAGAAAGTATTTGAAATTTTGTCTAAAAATGAATTAAGAATTACAACCTAAGCAATTTCTCAACTTTAGGTATATTGTGCTTAATATGTTTTGTAATAGTCTTATACTGACTATCTAAAAGATTTACTCCAACACCGCCAACAGGCAAGAAAGG
>Ga0190306_1000610_pt1 | contig 11573 bp, 13 predicted proteins | sample 48700734_MG_FD_161657 | JGI IMG/M metagenome (GOLD analysis project Ga0190306, IMG submission 161657) | Hydrothermal vent sediment bacterial communities from Southern Trench, Guaymas Basin, Mexico - 4870-07-3-4_MG | ecosystem: Environmental > Aquatic > Marine > Hydrothermal vents > Sediment ...
TTCTGTTCTAATCCAAGTCCCTTCACCGCAGTTGCTACATTACCGACCGATACCTTTTTATTCCCATCAAACGTTATTTTTATTTGGAGAGAGACGGTAATATCCATTGGGATTCACCTCCTCCACACCTTTCCATTTCGTTCGCTAAAAACCGAACATTTTCGGTAGTTTTATTAGGGGTTTGAACGATACTATCATTAAGTGAGCGCCGATAAGCGGCGCTATATAAAGACTCAAAAAATTTAGGAGGTGATATGGAAAAGATGAAGTAAAAGGGAAATAGAAGGGGAAGTATAGTAGCAATTGGCGCAGTGTTTGTGATGGCAATATTGATGAGTTATGAACAAAGCTTTAGAAAACGAAGGGGTTAGAGAATTAGAAAAGGAGCTAACGAAACAGGGATTTATGCAAAAAGAACCATTAGCATATATTGTGCCGGTGGAAACAGAGAATGGCCTAATTGAAGTTCAAGTAGCAGTGATATATGTTTAGGGGTGTATCTTGCATGTGTACCAACATGCTCAACGCCGATAAGTTGGCCACTTTGCCTCGGATGCATCTCAGCATGCGGTGGTTCATGCACACTCGCTTATTGTATATGTGTGGACTACTGTTGCGACTTAGGAAACCAATGGTGTTGCGACCACGTATGTCTCCCTAAGAGGTGAAAATAAATGAAAAAAGGATAGAAAGAAAATCAAAAACTTTTATCTTATAATTTAATTGAGGTATTTTTTGTGGTATTTTAATCTGATTTCTAAGGGTGAAGAATAGATGAACAATCCTGATGCGCTGGAATATCATGCACGCTATCGAGGCAAGATAGAGATAGGGTTAAAGGCACCGGTTCGGGGTTATAATGATTTCGCGATATGGTATACGCCGGGTGTGGCGGAGCCGAGCATGGCGATAAGAAACAGTCGTGAGCGCGTGTATGATTACACGAACAAGGGTAATTTCGTTGCGATAGTCACGGATGGGACGCGGGTATTGGGGTTGGGAGATGTGGGTGCGGAGGCGGCGCTGCCGGTGATGGAAGGCAAAGCAATGCTGTTCAAGTATTTAGGCGGCGTGGATGCGTTCCCTGTTTGTCTGGCAACGAAGGATGCGGACGAGATAATAACAGTGGTGAAAGAGATAGCGCCTTCGTTTGGCGGTGTGAATTTAGAGGACATAGAGAGTCCGAAGTGCTATTACATACTGGAGAGATTAAAAGAAGAGTTGAATATGCCGGTATGGCACGACGACCAGCAGGGCACTGCACTGGTGATACTTGCGGGTTTGATGAATGCATTGAAGGTGGTGGGTAAGAACCTGAGCGATGTGACGATATCGCTGATAGGAGCAGGAGCTGCAAACATGAACGTTGCCAGATATGTGGGCATGGCAGGTGCGAAATATGGGAATATGATAATGGTGGATAGCAGAGGGATATTGAATCCGGACAGGAAAGACGTTAAGAGCGATAAAAACAAGTGGGAGATGTGCGAGAAGACGAACAAAGAAGGGAGAAGTGGCGGTATAAGAGAGGCAATGCGCGATACCGATGTCTGTATTGCACTATCTACACCCGGACCTGGCGTCATAAAGAAGGAATGGGTTGCGGATATGGCGGATAATGCGATTGTATTCGCATGTGCGAACCCGATGCCGGAGATAATGCCATGGGAAGCGAAAGAAGCAGGTGCAAGGATTGTTGCTACCGGGCGGTCAGATTTTGAGAATCAGGTAAATAACTCGTTGGGTTTCCCCGCAGTCTTCAGGGGCGCTTTGGATGTCCGTGCAACGTGTATAACGGACGAGATGTGCATAGCGGCAGCGGATGCAATAGCGAGCTATGCGGAAGAGAAGGGCATAAGCGAAGATTACATAATTCCGAAGATGGAAGAGCGCGAGATGTATGTGCGTGAGGCGGTGGCAGTGGGCATGAAAGCGATAGAGCAGGGAGTGGCGGAGAAGAAGATGAGCGCGGGGGTACTAGAAGAGGAAGTACGGAAGAGGATATTGATAAGATAAAGGTTTCGGGGCATAAGGCATAATCCATAAATATCTTCCAGGAAACTTAAGAAACTTTTATCTTATTTATATTCTGAAGCATAGATGAGGAGTATGTCATCAATTTTGATAAAGGGCGTGCAGGTGGCGGGTAAGGGAGAAGGAAAGGAGAAGGACATCTATATAGAGGGTAATTTGATAGAAGAGATCGCGGAAGCAGGAAAAGGAAGGATAAGCGAAGCAGAATTCGTGCTACAGGGTCACGGTAAAGTAGCGATACCTGGACTCTTTAATGCGCATACACATGCAGCAATGACACTCTTGCGTGGATATGCAGATGACATGCCACTTCATGAGTGGCTATCTAATAAGATATGGCCTGTGGAGGCGCGGTTGACCGAAGAAGACGTTTATTGGGGTACAAAACTTGCATGCCTGGAGATGATAAAATCGGGGACTATATTTTTTAATGACATGTACTGGCATTTCAGAGGCATTGCGAGAGCAGTAACCGAATCAGGGCTTAGAGCTGCGCTATCCGGGGTCTTTATTGATGGCTTTGATGAAGCGCAAGCGAAAGAGCAGATGCAGATAAATGAGCGCTTATACCACGAGAGTAAAGGACTATCTGATAGAATCATCTTCGTATTGGGTCCACATGCACTCTACACGGTCTCAGAAGAGAGCTTATGCTGGGTACGCGACTTTGCAGAGCGGCATGACCTCCTGGTTCATATCCATCTATCAGAGACAGAAGAAGAGGTAAAGAGCTGTGTAGGCCGATATGGCATGCGTCCAGTTGAATACCTTGATAGTATCGGGTTCTTAAGTCCAAGGACAATAGCAGCCCACTGCGTTCATGTAAGCAGGAGAGAACTGGCTTTGTTAAAACAACATGAGACCAAGATTGTACACACTCCTGCATCGAATATGAAGTTAGCAGCAGGGCGAATGCCTTACGAGCAGATGAAGCAAGTGGGATTGTACAGGAATATCGCACTTGGAACCGATGGCTGTGCATCGAATAACAATCTTGATATGTTTGAGGAGATGAAGATAGCTTCATTATTCCATAAAGTATTTATCAATCCAACAGTGATGCCAGCGGAAGAGGCGTTTGAACTCGCAACTGTGAACGCAGCCAGGATGTTCAGACTGAACTCAGGGGTGATTGAGGTGGGTAAACTCGCTGATATCGTACTGCTGGACCTGAAAAACGTAGCGTTGATCCCTAACCACAATTTAATCTCGAACATAGTATATGCGGCGAGTGGCAGTTGTGTTGATACTGTGATATGTGATGGTAAGATTCTAATGTCGGGTAGAAAAGTAGAGGGAGAGGAAGAGATAAAAGAGAAGGCAAGAACGGTTGCTTACAGGCTCGTGAACGGTTCTTAATTCAATTGTGCGCTTGAAGAAGCGAAACCAAAAATTAAAGAACTTGTGGAGGAGGTAATATGAACACAATTGTATCCATAGGGCTATTTGTTGTCGGGCTTGGATTGGTCATCTACTTTGCTGAGAAACTTGTCAAAGGAGCTGTTGGGACATCTTTGGGCTTTGGGGTTTCCACCTTTCTTATCAGTGTCATCTTCATCGGCTTTGACCCAGAAAATCTTGCCGTTGGTGCTGTTGGCTCCTTTGAAGGAATAGCAGGCATCGCTTTGGGTTCCATTATCGGAGCTGCTATGGTTGCCATCGCCCTCGCATTTGGGATAACAGCACTGTTTGCCCCTATGAGCTTTGAACAGGTCCCAAAACAGATTCTTACCGTGCCCATTTTGGCAGTGCTTCTTCTTGGTATATTGGGTTTTGATGGTCAACTATCGAGAATAGATGGCGCGGTTTTGCTTCTTGGGTTTGTACTATCAGTTATCTATCTTCTGCGGTTAAGCAAAAGAGGTTTTGATATAAAACCCACAGGAGAAGTTGCCGAAACTCTGGAGGAGGCTGAAGAACTCAGCAAATGGAAATCCTTTGGACTTCTTCTCCTATCGCTTGCCGCCATCATCATTGGAAGCGAGATGCTGGTCGCTGGTTCCGAAACGATCATTGTGAGGCTTGGGCTCTCCGATACTGTTTTTGGAATGACTATCCTTGCCTTCTTAGTAAGTATTGAGGAGCTGGCAAGAGAGCTTCCAGCGGCGATGAAGGGAAGACCTGAGATAAGTTTTGGGAATGTGGTTGGCTCCATCCTTGCCTTCTTCTTGTTTAATGCCGGTATTATAGCACTGGTAAGTCCGGTCACAGTAGGCACTCAGGTCCTGAGGTTCTATCTTCCCTTATGCTTTGGTACAGTTATTGTGGTCTCGCTCTTTATGATGACCAAAAAGATACCTCGCTGGGCTGGCGGAATTTTGGTCCTTCTATACCTGATTTTCATTGTCGGAGGTTATATCTGAAAGAGGGCGTAGAAAATGACAGGAATAAAATCAACGAAAGCGAAAAGGCGGATACCTTTTGACAAACCAATCAAGATTGTTATACTGTTTTTCCACTTTATCGGCTTCAGCGTCTGGTATGGTGGAGCAGTAATAGTGGGAGAAGTCCCTGCTATATTCCCTGCAATGGCGGTGGTTTCTGGCGTGTTTCTGGTTGCTCGCGAACTCTATAAGGATGGGTCCGTGTGGCTTAGAGTAACCGAGGGAGTGTTGACCATGGTCAAAGTGGTGCTGCTTGCAGTTGCCAGCGTACTGACGATGTACGAAGTTCCCTTGTTGAGCATAGTAATGCTGTGTGGGTTACTCAGTTCGCATCTTCCTGAAGAAATTAAAGAAAAGAGGATTCTCTAATTAACAAACATTTAGAAAGGGGTGAATTGGAGGCAGGATGGTTTTACCAAAGGAATTATGAACAAAGACAATGTTTACAGCAGGTATGCAGCCCGAAGAACGGTGTGCCGTAGCGCAGTCCCTTTTTTGGAAGAAAGGTTTTTTAATCTATGACTATCCCCAGCTCCTTATGCTTGTTCATAATTTCATCAGCTAATCTGTCCAGAGCACCAAAATCCGCTTCTTTCGGGACTCCTTTAATCACAACCGGCTCCAGTATCTCCAACTTCAAATTGGATAACATTCCCGTAAGTTGTTCTACCATCCTGCCACCCCAACCATAAGACCCGATGATAGATGCGAACCTCAGTTTTGGTCTCAGGGCATTTGCAAGACAGGCGGCATAAACGACTTTCGGGTGTGGTCCGACCAGAACTGTTGGAGACCCGAGCACAACCGTAGCAGCATCTACCAATGCCATCGCCAGTTTCCCGATATCTGGTTCTGACAGATTGAACTGCTTTACTGTTATTCCTCGGTCAATCAACGCCTCTGTGAAGTAATCCACCATCTTCTTCGTGCTACCGTGCATCGAGATGTAGGGGATAATCACCTCATTCTTCACTGCGTCAGAAGCCCAGTCCCTGTAAGCATTGAGAATAAATTCGGGCTTATCATAAGCGGGACCATGACTTGGTGCGATTATCTCTATCTCCAAACTTTTTAGCCGCTCTAAATTTTTCCTGATTGTTGTCCGGAAAGGCATCATAATCTCCGCATAGTATCGCTTGGCTGCCTCATAGACCCTCGCCTCGTCGGTCACAAACAGGCCGCTGGTTGCCAGATGCGAGCCAAGGAAATCGCAGGTGAAAATCACGTGGTCTTCTCTCAGATATGTCAGCATCGTCTCTGGCCAGTGAACCCACGGTGCATGGATGAACTCCAGTGTCTTGTTGCCCAGTGACAGGGTCTCCCCGTCAGCCACGGTTATGAACTTATCTTCGGGTATCAAGAGCAGATCCATAAGCAAGTCCTTACATTTCGGTGTGCAAACCACCTTAGCACCGGGATATAAATCGAGTATTTTTGGTAATGAGCCCGAATGGTCCTGCTCGGCGTGATTAGCAACGACATAATCTATACCGCCAACTTCAAGACCTCTAAGGTTTCTTACCAGTACATCCGTCATGGTCGGGTCAACCGTGTCTATCAAAGCTGTCTTCTCACTTCCTTTTATCAAATAGGAATTATAACTCGTTCCATCTGGTAACGGAATTAGTTCGTCAAATAATCGCCGGTCCCAGTCAATTGCTCCTACTGCGTAAATGTTCGGTTTTAATTCTCTTCCAAGGCTCATTTAATCCTCCTTCTCAAACACTTCTTTGCCCACACCACACGCAGGGCATACCCAATCATCGGGTAAATCCTCAAACTTCGTACCCTCCTCTTCCTCATCATAGATATATCCACATACGGTACATTTCCATTTTGACATTCTTCACTCACATCCGTATCCTTATTTTATCTTCTCGGCAATTTTCTTGCCGAACTCCCGGCATTCCTTCAAGCCCTGTTCGGTTGGTCTGCCTTTTATTCTCAGTCCTGGTTCTATCACGTTCATCCCCGCGAGATTCTTCATCGTTTCTGTCAGTATCTCAATTGATTCGCCGCTCCAGCCGTAAGACCCGAATGCCGCACCAACCTTTCCTTTCAGGTCCGCTTTCTCCATCTCAAAAAGAAACGTCTTCATCGCCGCTATCAAACTGCGAACATACGTCGGCGAGCCGAGGACCACCGCATCCATGTCTTTGAGGTCATCAGCCTTTGCACGTACAGCCCTTTTCAATTCAACGTCTACGCCTGCCTCTTCCAGTCCAGCTACGATAGCTTTTGCCATCATTTCCGTGTTGCCTGAACGGGATTCATAAATTATTATCGCGCTTGCCATTTTGTTCAAATCCCCTCAGCAGTCGCAGGTGGTGTAAATACACGTGCTGCCAGCTCCTTGTCAAGCATGAGTAACCCATTACCGTCTTTTCCTATGAGTTTCAACCTGGCGATAATATCTTTGTCGTTACTCTCTTCTTCTATCTGTATCATCTCCTCCTGGTACTGAACCATGAACCTGTTGGCAAACCCTTTCAGCCCGATATACGTGCTGTATGTCGACATCGCCAGATAGAGATACGCAGAATACATCTCCTTGTTGAGCTGCCCATTCAATGCATCCTGCATCTTCTCGCTTAGCATGTTATTTACCTTCCTCCATCCTGTCCAGCTTCTTGTGACAGAACCACCAGTCAAAGCATTCGTATTGCTTCAGTCGTTCCTTCGCGGTTTGCTCGTCCGATGCCGGTGATATTATCACCTCATCACCAATTAACTCGTTATCAGGCCAATTTGCAGGTATTGCAACACCGTGTTCATCGCTGGTTTGAAGACCGCGTACCATTCGCAATATTTCATCCATGTTCCTACCAAGCTCCTGTGGATAATAAATCATGGCTCTTATGATTCCATCTGGGTCAACGGCAAATACAGCTCTAACTGTGTTTGTTCCCTTGTTTGGATGGATGAGCCCCAGCATCTTTGCCACTCTACCTGTGTCGTCCGCGATTACTGGAAACTTTATCTCCTCGCCCAGGTTCTCCTTTATCCATTCCACCCATTTCAGGTGGCTGAATACCTGGTCTATGCTCAATCCTATCAATTCGCAGCCCAGCTTTTTAAACTCCTCAAATCGTCTTTGAAACGCCACAAACTCGGTCGTGCATACGGGCGTAAAATCTGCAGGATGACTGAACAGGACAAACCATTTGCCCTTATATTCCTCTGGCAGTTTCTTCTTCCCATGTGTCGTCTGTACTTCCATATCCGGAAATTCCTCCCCGATCAGGGGCATCCCTATTTTTTCTTCCAATTTTTTCTTCTCACCCCACTCTCAAATCATGTGTATAATATATATGCTTATGCGTAAAGTAAAGGATAAAGGATAAGGATAAAGATAAATGGATAGATAAATATTCCTCAAGGTCTTGTAGGATTCGATAAAGCGTGGACTTTCATACTTCTACATCCTTCCATGCCGCAAAATGGAAAATAAAAGTCCAAAAGCAATTATTCCTGCTGCAAGAAAGCCAACGATGCCAATAATCGGGATTTCGTGCCATTTCGGCGGAACACCAGAAAGAACAATAAGAGAAGAACCTATCACGAGCGAAGCTAAAACAATGGCAAAAACCATGCGATTGCTCGTCCGGTCGATGGTTTCAAGCATAGGATTAAGCCCTTCATGCTCAAATTTTATCTTTATCTCGCCCTGCTGTAGCCGTTCCAATAAGTCTCGTGCCTCAGTAGGGAGGTCACGCAATAGCAGGCGTGCTTCAAGAGCAGAGAGATAGAAATCCTTGATTAACCTCCGGGGGCTCATACGTGCCCAGATTAACTTCTTGGCGAACGGTTCAGCGTGTTCCATAGCATTAAATTCGGGGTCCAGTTCTTTACCCACGCCTTCAATGGTCACCAGAGCCTTCGCAAGCAGATAGAAGTCTGGCGGCACTTTCAACCGATACTCCGCAACCACACTCGCAATGTGGTGTAGCAGATTCCCTATTTCTAATTCTTTAAGTGGACGGTAGGCATAGAGTTCGATAAGTTCGGCGATGTCGGATTCTAACTTCTCGCTATCTCCCATACGCATGTGCCTGTGCCCCGATATTTTCAAAATGGTTCTCGTGATTTTCGTTGCGTCTTTCTCTATTATCGCAATGAGGATGTCAGCCAGTGCTTCTCGATGGCGTGCTGACAGCGAACCCATCATTCCGTAGTCGAGGAAGCAAATGATGTTGTCTCTCAGCACCTTGATGTTACCCGGATGGGGGTCTGCGTGGAAGAAGCCGTGTACAAATATCTGTTTCAGAACAAGATCCGCGCCTCGTGCTGCCACGACTTTGGGGTCAATCCCGTAGTTCCGAACCTTAGTTTCTTCTCCTGACACTGCTTTTGCGATTTCCGAGACTTTCAGCCCGCCAATAAACTCCATTGCCAATACCTTATCAGAGGAATATTCACGATAGACATGTGGCACGTGAATTGTCTTGTCCATCTGGAAATTTGTTGCAAAACGCTCGATATGCGCCGCCTCGATTCTGAAGTCCAGCTCTTTCCTGATTACACGCGCAAATTCGTTTACTATCCCCACAGGGTCCCAAATGCCCAGTTCCTCCTCGAAATGGTTCTCGATAAGTGTGGCAAGATGGAGCATTATTTCCAGGTCTGTCTCAATGATTCGATTGATGCCAGGACGTTTAACCTTGATTGCCACTTCTTTTCCATCGTGCAATACCGCTTTATGCACCTGTGCAATAGAGGCGGATGCGATGGGTGAATCGTAGAAGTCACTGAAAAGACTGCCAATAGAACTGCCCAGTTCCTCCTCGATAATCCGCCGGGCATCTTCGGTAGGAAAAGGAGGGACTTTATCCTGAAGCTTCTCCAGCTCGGCGATAAGCTCCGGCGGCACCATATCCGGTCTGGTGCTCATAATCTGTCCAAACTTAACAAAAGTGGGTCCAAGCTCTTCCAGCGCCATTCGCACGCGAGCCCAGCGTGAAGCAGTCGCTATCTCAGCAGCAGTTTTACCCAATATGAAACGTTTACTTTTGCCCTTACCGAAATTGAGATATTTTGGTAACTCCAGCTTCGCTAATATCTCTCCAAAACCATACTTCACCAATATTGCGATAATCTCACGATAGCGGTTGATATGGCGATACGTGCGACTTATCACGCCGATTGTGCGAATCGGCATTTTATCATTATCATTCTTTCTTCTTCTCTAAGATCTCTTTGACGGCACCGAAAAAACCCTTTATCACATCCTTCACCACTTCTACCGCTTTGTCACCCACTTCTTTTGCGGTATCAAGAGCAGCTTCTGCGGCATATTCCGCGAAGTCCGCGGCTTTAACACCTGCCTGCTTCGTGCCATCAATGATACCCTCTGCAGCACCTCTGGTGACCTCAGCAGCCCCCACTTCTGTCATCCATGCACCCTCGATTGCACCCTTCATCGCACCTTTAGCTATGGATTCCACTTTCTCTCGTGTAACATCAGCACCCTCTAATGCCTTCTTAACAGCATCTCGGGTAATCTCAACCACCTTCTCTTTTATGTCCTCACCCTTCTCAGCCGCCTTCACCACCGCTTCTCTAACAGCTTTTGAGACTTCACTCTCACTCTCTTTTTCTTCCATGCTTTTTTGCACCTCCTAAAGATAGATAAATCTTTATTTATATTAAGTGGATATAAATATAATATATACAATAATTATAATAAATACTATGTCAAGCGAGTATGTAACCACCATGGACCGTGTGGTCATGCGAGTGAAAGCGCTAATGATGAAGAACTGGAGCTTCGGTGAGGGCTGCAGCACTGTTTATGCTGTGCTCCTTACATCACGTGAACCGCTATCCGCGGAAGAGATAAGTAAAAGAACTAACTACGCCTATTCCTCCACCATATACTATCTTAATACGCTCATGAGGCGGGGGCTGGTGGAACGTGTCAGAAGCACCAGAAAGAACGTGTATATAGCGAATGTGAACTTCGTGGAACTGATAAAAGCGGAGCATGAGAAGCTTATGGCACATCTCAAGCAGCTTTACGAAGCCGTTCAGGGAACAAAAGACCTTGAATATCTCGGTGATGAAGTTGAGCGTGCAATTGCGTATTTGAAAAGAGTGGAAAGTGTCGCTGAGACAGGAACCGGTTATAGGTACGGGGTGGAGGGGTGATAAAGATGGGTAAGAACAATAAGGATAAAGCTTTGATGGACGAAGCGGAAATAATAGCCTATCTGAACAGGGTAATGGACAGCACCTTTGCAAGATTCATAATGAAGAAACTGTCCAGACCAAAGAGCATAAGCAGATCACTTGGCATATACGCGGGTGTTGAAGAGGCTAAGACTGTAAAGGAGAAAGTTCACGCTAAGGTCGTTGCTACCGCGATAGAGAAGGGTGCTGCTCCACTCGGCGTAGAACCACAGGCACTGAAGGACTTCCTAAAAGACCCTTACATAAGAAAAGGGTTCAGTGTTATAATTCGTGGCATTGCGGAATACGGCATAACAAAGCCGCAGCGGCTATCCGCGCCTTTTCTTGTCGTCTGGAACTTCACGAGCGAATGCAATCTCAGATGTAAGCACTGCTATGCGTCCGCTACACCGCATCCTGCGCCGGACGAACTCACGCTCGAGGAGAAGATGGAGGTCGTGGACCAGCTTGATGAAGCGGGTGTTGCTGCTATATCGTTCTCAGGTGGCGAGCCACTTATGAACAAGCATCTGCTACCCGTGGCGGAGTATGCATCTTCTAAGGGGTTTTACCTCACCGTAGCTACAAACGGAACACTTATAACGCCAAAAATGGCGGAACGCATGAAGGATGCGGGGATAGGATACGTGGAGGTGAGCATTGACGGTCCGACGGCGGAGATACACGATGCCTTTAGAGGCGTAAAAGGCGCTTTCGATAGGGCTATTGCGGGTCTAAAAAACGCTAAGGATGCCGGACTCACGGTTGGACTCGCTACCACAGCTACACACCATAATATAGGCGTGATGGCAGAGATGGTGGAACTTGCGAGAAAGCTCCAAGTAGACCGATTCATTGTATTCAGCTTCGTGCCCACCGGCAGGGGGCGCGAGATAGTGGAAGAAGACCTTGGACCGGAGGAGCGGGAAGACCTCATGAATTTCCTTTACCGCGAATGGCAAAAAGGGGATATGCAAATAGTCACGA
>Ga0190306_1000613_pt1 | contig 11533 bp, 15 predicted proteins | sample 48700734_MG_FD_161657 | JGI IMG/M metagenome (GOLD analysis project Ga0190306, IMG submission 161657) | Hydrothermal vent sediment bacterial communities from Southern Trench, Guaymas Basin, Mexico - 4870-07-3-4_MG | ecosystem: Environmental > Aquatic > Marine > Hydrothermal vents > Sediment ...
CCGAGTGCCCTTCCGGCGGAGAAGAGAAGGAAAAACCGACTACCACGCGCGAAGAGCCCTGGTGATCTCCGGTAAACCCCGCCTCGTCGTTCGTGGAAGCCTAAACCACATGACCGTGCAGGTGGTGAAAGCTAAACCTCGAGGCGACGAAGTAATCGTTTCGGCGCACACAAAGGAACTCGTGAAAAACTATGGGTGGAAGGCTCACTGCGGAAACGTTCCATCCGCCTATTTGGTTGGGCTTCTATGCGGATTAAAAGCCTTAGCTAAAGGCGTAAAAGACGCCATCCTAGACATAGGGCTTCACCCCCCGGTTAAAGGAGCAAGAATATTCGCCGTCCTAAAAGGAGCAGTTGACGCGGGGCTGAACGTGCCGCACAGCGAAGAAAAAATCCCAGAACCCGAACGAATAGAAGGCGTGCACATAGCTGAATACGCTAAAACCTTAAAGTCAAATCCGGAGCAGTACGAACGGCAATTCGCTCAATACTTAAAGAAAAAGCTTCTACCGGAAAAGCTTCCGGAACACTTCGAAAAAATCAGAAACAAAATAGTTTCATCCTTCAAACCTAAAAAAGCCGAAAAAACTGGAAAAGCCAAGAAAACTCGAAAAACCCGGAAAAAGGCTAAAACAGCTAAAAAGAAGACCGGTGAAAAGAAAGGAAAGAAGAGGAGGAAGAAGAAGGAGTGACCCCTTACCGTCCAAGTTTTAGGTCGAGAATAGAAGAGTGGGTTCCCAGAACGCGTCTAGGCAAGCTAATCCAAGAAGGAAAAATCACCTCGATAGAAGAGGTTTTCATAGAAGGCTTACCCCTCCGAGAGCCAGAAATAGTAGACGTGCTGCTACCCGACCTACAGGAAGAAGTTATAAACATAAACCTCGTGCAGAAACAAACAGACGCTGGGGAAAAATCCCGGTTCAAAGCCATCGTAGCCATAGGAAACCGAGACGGATACGTGGGCTTAGGCTCTGGGAAAGCAAAACAGGTGCGGACAGCCATCGAAAAGGCAGCGTTAAACGCTAGGCTAAACATAACGCCGATACGTCGAGGATGCGGAAGCTGGGAATGCGGATGTGGGAAACCCCATTCGCTACCGTTCCAAGTTGAAGGAAAATGCGGTGGAGTACGCGTCGTAATAATCCCCGGACCCCGCGGACTCGGACTTGTAGCAGGAGAAGTAGCAAAAATAATTTTGGGGCTGGCCGGAGTTAAAGACTGTTGGACCCGAAGCTACGGTCCAACCCGGACGGTTCCATCCTTCGCTTACGCCGTTTTCGACGCTTTGAAGAAAACCTACGAGCTTGTTACCCCGGCTGACTGGGTGAGATAGATGAGCAAACCTAAACGAAAATGCTTGCTGGCGGTTAGAGTCCGCGGCGTGATAAGCGCGTCGAAAGACGTTCGCGCTACGCTTAAAATGCTTAACATGAAACGAAACAATCACGCCGTGCTCATCGATGACCGTCCAGCGTATCTTGGAATGCTTAAAGAAGTTCAGAACTATGTTACTTGGGGCGAACCGACGAAGGAAACAGTTCGCATGCTCATCGAGAAACGTGGAAGGCTTGTAGGCGACAAGAGGATATCTGAAGATTACGTTAAGAAGTTAGGGTACAAATCGCTCGATGAGCTCGTGGAAGCCGTTTACAACTGCTCCGTGAGCTACGGTAAACTCCCCGGCGTAAAACCATATTTTAGGCTGCATCCGCCATCTAAAGGCTTCAAAGGAAAAGTCAAGAAAAGCTATCAAGCTGGAGGAGAAGCCGGATACCGCGGTGAAGCTATAAACGAGCTTATTCAAAGAATGATTTAAATCTGCATTCTCCTCGAAGCCGATACGTTTTATAGTTAGTTCCTCTGCTTTCATACTCTAAAGGAGAAGGTAAATTGGCTGGAGAAGGACGCAAAAATAAAAGGAAAAAGAAGAAGCGGAATCCTTGGTTCGACGCCTTCGACGATATAGAAAAGGCGGAGAAAACTGGAAAGCGGGGACGACCTTATATGTTCAAGGGAAACATTCGGCGAACAAACATGCGTTACCCCTACATACGGATAATAAAATCAAGGAGACCCTACCGTAGGTCTCCGTTTGCCAAGGAGCCCGAGCCCTTAGTGGACGTTTTGGAGAACGGGGAAATCATAACCGTTGTGGCTCAGCTTCCCGGTTTCAAAAGGGAAGAAATAAACGTGCACGTGAAGGGCAGCCGCCTCATCATCTCCGCCAGCACGATGGATAAGCGATACTACAAAAACCTGAAGCTTCCAGCGGAGGTTGAAACCAAACCTATATATAACTCCTATAAAAACGGGGTTCTCGAACTAAGGTTTAGAAAACTCGTAGAAAAGAAAGTAATAGTAAATGAGGGCTGAAACCCTTGCCTCACAAACTCAGGAAAACTAGGAAAAAACGGGGTTCCCGAACAGTCGGGTATGGACGAGTAGGACAGCACCGGAAAACCTCGTCTAAAGGGATGCGTAAACCTGGGAGACACAAACACGGCTGGACATACGTGATAAAATACGAGCCTAACTATTTCGGAAAGAGGGGCTTCACTTCGCCTAGGAGCCTTCGAAGAAAGGAAAACGTCATAAACGTAGGCGAACTTGAGGAAGTAGCCGAGAAGCTTGCCAGCGCCGGGATGCTAATCGAAAAAAATGGGAAACCATTCATAGACCTTGAAAAACTCGGCTATACCAAACTTTTAGGCGAAGGGGAAATAACCAAGCCGCTGGTTGTTCGAATTTCATCTTACTCGAAAACCGCCGACGAGAAGCTTCAAAGTGTCGGTGGGCAAATTTTAAGAGAAACATAGAAGACTGAACAAATAGAAAGCATGGAAAGGAAAGGAGGCGTATGGCTGGAAGGTTCCTAAGCCTTTTCAAACCTCTTTCAAGGTTTATGCCAGAAGTAAGCCCGCCGAAGCGGAAAGTGAGCTTTAACGAGAAAATCTTCTGGACGCTCATGGCGCTAATACTTTATCTCGTTATGTCCCAAGTGCCCCTCTACGGCGTCGGACTCGGCGGCGGGATGGAACTCACAGCCTTAAGGGTGATTTTCGCCTCCAACCGCGGCTCCCTCATGGAACTGGGCATCGGACCTATTGTTACCGCTGGCTTAATCCTTCAGCTTCTAGTCGGCTCCGGCATGATAGAATGCGACATGTCAAACCCCGAAGACAGAGCCTTGTTCACCTCTGCAAGCAAGGTTTTCTCCTTCATATTCGTTGGTTTCCAAGCTTCAGCCTACATAATCGGCGGCGTCTACGGCGCCCTAACATTCAACACAGCGCTCATCGTGTTCCTCCAGCTCCTAGCCGCTGGACTAATCGTCATGATGCTAGACGAGATGATTCAGAAGGGCTGGGGTATAGGAAGCGGAATAAGCCTCTTCATCATGGCTGGAGTCGCTCAAAACATTTTATGGGACGCTTTCGGCTTGACCCCTCCAGTTGGCGACTTGAAAAGCTACGGGTTTTTCATAGCTCTAGCTCAAACTCTAGGACGGGGCGAGTCGCTGATGAGCATGGTTGTGCGGATGAACCCTGAAACCGGTGAAGCTTTGCCCTATCCCACGATTCCGGGCTTCATCGCAACTATAGCAATATTTCTCATCGTCATCTATATGGAAGGAGTCCGCGTGGAACTCCCCCTCGCCTACGCTGGACACCGCGGATTCCGAAGTAAATACCCCATAAAGCTTCTCTACGTCTCAAACCTTCCAGTAATATTCGCCTCAGCCCTATTCGCCAATGTATACCTTTTCTCCCAGATATTTCGGAACATAGCCGGACGAAGCTTCTGGGTAGACCTGCTTGGAAGGTTTGACCCTGAAACCGGACAGCCCATAGGCGGGCTGGTTTACTATGTTACGGCTCCACGCGGAATCACACAGGTAGCAGCTGACCCTCTACGAGCCCTCGGATACGCCTCCATCATGGTTGTTTTCTGCATGATTTTCTCCTACACATGGCTTGAAGTAGGCAACCTAAGCCCGTCAACGGTTGCGAAACAGCTTGTTGACTCAGGGATGCTGATTCCAGGGTATAGGCGTTCAAGCAAACCTATCGAAGCGATACTTAAGCGCTATATTCCAGTGGTAGCTGTTTTAGGCGGAATAATAGTAGGCTTGATAGCTGCGGTTGCCGATTTTGTAGGGGTCTTCGGAACCGGGATGGGTATCCTTCTATCAATAGGCATCCTATACCAGTATTACGAGCTTCTCATGCGGGAGAGGGTAGCTGAGCTGTATCCCGCCTTTCGAAAAGTCTTTGGAGGCTGACCCTCCTTTGAGGCAAGTAGTAGTCGTTACCGGAATTCCTGGAAGTGGAAAAACCACGGTGTGTAACTTAGCTAAGGAAATAGCTGAAAAAGATAAGGGGAAGAGCCTATCTGTGATAAACTTCGGAACGGTCATGGTTGAGCTTTTAGAAAAGAAGGGAAAGCACGTTCATAGGGATTCCATGCGAAAGTCAGACTTGCAGATGCAAATACAGCTTCAGAAAGAGGCTGCTGAAACGATTTCCCGACGTATAGCGGAAGCCGGAAACGACGTCATCGTGGATACGCATATGTGCGTGAAAACGGGCCGAGGTTTTCTCCCCGGGCTTCCTCGACACGTGTTAGACGCGTTTAAACCAGACCTTTTCGTTCTTGTAGAGGCTCCAGCTGAGGAGATTCTGTCCAGACGGGTGAAAGACAAGTCGAGGCTTCGAGACATAGTTTTGAAAAAAGACGTGGAAGAGGAGCTTCTCTTTTCCCGCTTAATGGCCTGTGCGTGCGCTGTGCAGACGGGTGCTCCGGTGAAAATAGTTATTAATGAGCAAGGTAAACAGAAGGAAGCAGCGTTGAAGCTGTTAGAGGTAATGGAGCTATAGCGATGCTTCCAGAATTCCTATTATCGATTCCGGCTGCAACGTTCTTTATACTAGCCCTATCTATGGTCTTAACGTTCCTAACATCCCTCGCTAACCGGCTGTTAACCAATCCTGAAAAAACACGGGAGTGGAGGAAGGAAATCGCTGAATGGAACGCCGAGTTCCGAAAAGCCCAAAAGACGGGTGACAAGAAGCTCTTGGAAAAAGTGATGAAGCGGCAGAAGTATATTCTTCAGCTTCAGTCGAAAATGATGTGGCAGTCGATGAAGCTTTTCATTCTTTTTTCTGTCCCGTTCTTTCTCTTATGGCAGGTTCTCTTAGGTTTCTACGGAACTTATCCCGTGGCTTATTTCCCCGGAGTGTCTGATGTAAACCAGATTATTGACTTGGGCTTCATGAAGTTTCCTTCAATAGTGTGGTGGTATTTCCTTTGTTCAACTCTCTTCGGAACCGTTTTTTCCCGTCTCCTAGGAATAACCGCGGAGGCTGAAAATTAATGCCTCGACCCTACTATCGAACCCGAAGCAGAAAACGCGTGAAAATAAAGGTTCCAGGCGACCGTTTGGCTGTGCATTACAAGAGAGAAAAGGTTAAACCGCCGAGGTGCCGCCAATGCGGAACCGTCCTAAGCGGGCTTCCCAGAGAGGTTGCTTCAGAAATCCGTAAGCTTAACCGAACCAGAAGACGAATCAGCCGAATGTTCGGCGGACAACTCTGCCCCCAATGCCTCAAAACAGCCCTAAAACAAGCCGTAAGAGCCGGTTAAACCCGGGGTAAGGACGCTGAAAACTTTGAGCAGAAAACCACGCAGGCAACTGGTAATCTGCATATGTGGGATGGCTGGCTCCGGAAAAAGCACGGTTGGAAAACGTGTAGCTGAGCATTACGGTTTGAAGTATTATTCCGGCGGCGACGTGTTGAAAGCCATGGCCATAGAAGAAGGCTACGCTTCAAAAGACAGAGGTTGGTGGGAAACCAGCGAAGGACTAAAATTTCTAGAGCAGAGAGCCGGAGACACAAGCTACGACCGAAAAGTAGACCTGAAACTCTTGGAAATCGCCGAAAAAGGAAACGTTGTCCTCGACAGCTGGACCATGCCGTGGCTTCTAAAAAATGAAGGGTTCAAAATCTGGCTTGAAGCCTCGCTTGAAACACGAGCCAAACGAGTAGCTGAGAGGGATGGAATCACCTTGAAAGAAGCGCTGGAAGCCCTGAGAAAAAAGGAGGAACGGACAAAACGGATATACGCGGCGCTCTACGGCTTCAAGCTAGGCGAAGACTTCACGCCTTTCCACGCCATAATAGACACGGAAAACCTAACAATAGAAGAAGTATGCCAAACAGTGATAACGTTAATAGACAAGTGCTTCCTAAACACGGATAAGCCAAACATCCGTGTATGAGGAAACTCGAAAATGAATTCTACACGTCTACTCTACTACGAAGATGCTTACTTAAAGGAATTTGAAGCTGAGACCCTAGAGCTTCTCGAGCTTGAAGAAGGTAGAGGCGTAGTGCTAAACCAAACAGCGTTCTATCCGGGTGGAGGCGGACAGCCGCCTGACCGTGGAACACTTTGGACTGCAGAAGGCGAAGTGAAGATAAGAAAAGCGAAGATGCTTCCCGGGGGAAGGGTAATCCACATGTTCGCGGAACAAGCAGCTCCAAGGATAAAGGTTAACCAGCCCGTTAAGGGAAGAATTGACTGGGATTACCGGTATACACTAATGCGAAACCACACAGCTGCGCATCTGATGGCTGAAGCCGTTAGACAAGCAGTCGGCGAACCCGTAGAAATAGTAGGCTCAGGCTTAGAAGCCAAAAAAGTCCGCATAGACTTCGCCTATCCAAGCTCGACGCGTCCCCTCTTTCCTAAAATCGAAGAAATAGCCAACAAGATAGTAGGTGAAAACCGCGAGGTAACCGTAAAAATCATGGAACGCGCTGAGGCTGAAAAATACTTGGAGAAGTTCCACGAGTCTCTACGGATTCTCCCATCCCACGTTAAGCATGTTAGAGTTGTGGAAATCGAAGGCTGGCATGCATGCGCCTGCGGCGGAACCCCGTTAAACGCACGGGCGAAATCGGAGCCATAAAGCTCTTGTCCAGAGCATCTAAGGGTAAGGGCGTTGAAAGAATAGAGTTCGTTGCATCGCAAAAGCCTTAAGCAGCGGCTGCATGTATTTTTTCGGATGATGAGCTGGAGAGTCATTGGAGCCGGAAGGCTGTGATAGAGACTCGATCGACGGGCGAACTGACACTTCAAACTCAGCATGTTTTCGTTGATGCTTTCTATAGTAAACTTTATGAGTAGAAGCCTAAAGAAACTGAAGAGACCGCAGTTTCGAGGAGAAGGAGACGCTAAGGCGGAGAAAACGTGAGCCAAACAAGAGTTCACAGAATACTGGATGCTCTTTCATCGAAGAAGCCGGTAAAATATACGGTGTACACGCTTTCCACGGTTTTCTTTTTCGTCTTAATTCTTATCCCACCGATTCTCGGCATCATAGTCAAATGGGATAGCATAAACTATGTTTTATCCCAGCCAGAGCTTAGTTCCAGAGCGTTAAACGCCGTTGCCTTTTCCTTCGCCATAGCGCTTTTTGTCGCTTTCATAGATTTGGTGGCTGGTTTGCCTATGGCGTGGTATGTGGCTCGAGGGAAATCTCGATGGCTAAGCGTGCTGGACACGTTTGCTGACATTCCCTTCATCGTGCCCACGGTTACCTTGGGCTATTCGCTTCTGCTTTTCTGGAGCAGGTCTGAAGGCATTTCAAGCCTCTTCGGCGGCTCCATCGTGTCTCCAGGCTGGCTTCTAGTAATGCTGCTGCACTTCGTTTTTTCTTTCCCCGTAGTAGTACGGGTCATGGTTGGCGCCTTGATGGACTACAAGATGGAATACGAGGAAGCCGCTCGGTCTTTAGGAGCCGCGCCCTTAACAGCTGACAGAACCGTAACCCTTCCCATACTCAAACCTTCGCTGGTTTCGGCTTTCACCTTAGCGTTTGCACGGTCTATTTCCGAGACGGGGGCGACAATGATGGTTGCAGGAGCATTTGAAAACGGGCCGGTTTTCATTCAAAACATGAAGAACGGCTGGGCTGAAGGCGTGGTCAGCCAAACCACTTATGAGGGCTCCATGGTCTTAGCGAGCTTTATACTCATCGTAGTTTCATGCGCCATATTCGCGGCTATCCGGCTGCTGGGACCACGGCTTCGGCTTCCAATCAAACGGGTTTGGCCCTCTATGGAGCGAAAGCTCAGCGGCGCCGGAGTCGTCAATATCCGAAACATCGCGACACTTATCGTTTTCTTTCTGATAGTTCTGGTTCCTTCGCTTTATGTGGCACTTCCCGCCTTCGAAGCTTTGACCAACGGAACCTTAAACGAGGCTTTAACTGGAACGGGAATCTGGCAAAGCTTTTGGCAAAGCATGCTTTTATCCTATTTCATCGGCGCCGTAGTCACCATTATAAACATAACCGTCGGGCTTCCTATGGCTGTGCTCATAGCCCGAAAACGTTTCGGAAAGGCCGTTTCAACCATTCTAGACATAGCCGTAACCATCCCGTTGATAGTTCCATCCGTCGCCCTAGGCGCTTCGCTGAGCATTTTCTGGAGGGAAAACTTCGCGTTTATCCCCGAACTGTGGCTTCTAATATTCGCTCATTTATCCATAACATACCCGTACTTCGTAAGGGCTATGAGTGCGGCGATAGAAAGAATAAGTATCGACTTGGAAGACGCCGCCAGAATATTAGGCGCCAAGCCATACACAGTTTTCAAAACAATAATTTTTCCCTTAACCAAGTATTCGCTTTTCGCGGGCGCCATAATGGTTTTCACCCGAAGCGTAGACGAGACGGGCGCCACACTGGCGGTTATTCAGCCCGGTTCGCCCTTAAAAACGGCGCCCGTGCTTCTAGCCAAAGACTGGGTTATTCCATTCATAAAAAATCCAGCCGCCGCGTCTGTTTCCGCCGCTGAGATAGGCTTAGGATGCGGCTTTCTCATACTCATGTCGTTCCTAATTTTGCTTGTGTTAAGGTTTATAGTGAAAGGTGGAGGAAGATACTAGATGCCGGAAATCCGCTTAGTAAACGTAACAAAAAGGTTTGGAAAAATAATCGCCGTGAACAACGTTAGCCTAAAAATAGGCGATAAGGAATATTTCTGTCTCCTAGGACCCAGCGGCTGCGGAAAAACAACGCTTCTGAGGCTTATAGCCGGGCTGATAAAACCGGATGAGGGGGAAATCTACATAGGCAACCGCCTTGTAAACGACGTTCCACCCGAAGAACGGGATATAGGATTCGTTTTCCAAACTTTTGCGCTATTCCCCCACATGAACACGTGGGAAAACGTCACATACGGACCCAGAGTTAAAGCCCTAGACCCGGAGGAAACCAGCCGCATCGCCCATGAAATGCTGGAGATGGTTCGACTGCACGAACGTCTAGACGCCTTTCCCAACGAGCTAAGCGGAGGCATGATGCAACGGGTAGCGCTGGCACGAGCATTAGCCGCCGGCGCTAAACTTCTACTGCTCGACGAGCCTTTGGGACAACTTGACGCCAAAGTCAGAGACGCGCTACGGTATGATCTGAGAAAAATGGTTAAGGATTTGGGCTTGACAGCCGTGCACGTTACGCACGATCAAGCTGAAGCTATGGCTATAGCGGATAAAATAGCCGTGATGAAGAAGGGGAGAATTCTTCAGGTGGGAACCCCGTTTGAGCTTTACATGAACCCGCAGCATATCTTTGTAGCTCATTTTATAGGCGAGTCAAACTTTCTAGAAGGTTTTATTCTAGACGTTAAATCCACGGGTTCAATCGTGGAGCTGCGAGGTGGGCTGAAAATCAAGGTTAATGACGCTTCGAAGAAGAAGGGTGAAAAGGTGGTAATTGCTGTTCGCCCCGAAGTGTTCACCGTTGAAAAACGCGGTGGAAAAGACGCGAATGTGCTTCGTGGAACGGTCGAACGAGTCAGCTTTGAAGGAAATAACATCCGCTACGAGGTTAGACTGGAAAACGAAGACTTAATAGTGATTGTGCGTCCTTCCCTTCTGGAAAAATGGCTAACTGTCGGCGAGAAAGTCTACGTGAGGTTTCCCGCCGACAAATGTAAGGTGTTCGCTTACCCAAGCGCCGGGTTAACGGAGGAACTAGCCGTTGAGTGAACTTATAAAATGGTTCGAAAGGAAAAGGCAGACAAAAGCCGTAAAACTGATACAGCAACACCTAGCCATAACCACAGCCATAGCTGAAGACTTAGAAAAAGCCATAAAAGCGGCTCTAAAAGGAGAAATAAAAAAACGCGACGCTTCCGTGAAACGGATAGCGCAAGGAGAGCAGGAAGCCGACAAACTTCGAAGACGAATAATGGATGAACTTTCTAGCGGAGAACTTCTGCCCGTGGATAGGGAAGATCTAATGCACCTAACTAAACGCGTAGACATGATTGCGGACTGGAGCCGAGAAGCAACCCGCATACTAACAGTGTTGCCACTTACAGAAATACCGCTCGAACTGCAGCGAGCCCTAATCGAAATGACGGAAAACATAAAGATGTGCGTATTCGAAGTTAGAAAATGCATAAACAAAATGATGAAAAAACCTGAAGAAGCCCTTCAAGCAGCAGACTTGGTGGAACGACGAGAAGAAGAAGTGGACGATCTACATGAAAAAGCTCGGAAACTCCTCGCGGAACAGAGGGAGCTAAAGGTTGGAATGGCTATTTTAACCCATGAGCTTCTCGGCGCGCTTGAAATGGTTGCTGATGCATGCGAAGACACGTGTGACCAGGTAAGGATAATTTCGGTTAGAAGGTAAAATTTGGAGAAGGTGGCGAAACAGGTTGAGCAAAACTGAAATCTTAATCGATACGTCGGAACTTAGAAGCAGTGAACTAAATTTGGAGCTAGCTAAGTTCTTGGAAGAGAAGACGGGGGGAAAGGCGGAAATAGCTGATGCTGAGATAAGGCTTAGAAACGTTAACGTTCGAAAGCCCTATCTACGGGTGCTTGTTCGAAAATTTCTGCACAGAGAAGACCTCAGAGAGGATTTCCGCGTAATAATCGACGGAGAAAAACTCATAGTGAAGGAGAGAAAATTTAGCTCTTCTTAGCGGTTTCCGCTTTGAGTTTTTCCTTCCGTTTTTTCTCCAAGTTTTTCTGAATCCTAAACACGTAGTTTCTTGCAATCCAAGTATTCCTGTAGGCTTCTTCCCATTTGCCGCTTTTAACAAGCTTCTTTGCTTCTTGAAGGTGTTTCTGAGCTTCTGTCAGCGCCTCCATGTTTCCTATTTCTTTTTTCGGGTTGATCCCTTTTTTCCACGAAGTCGTTTCCGTTTTTTCTTGGGTTAGCGAAAAGAGCAGTAGGGCGTATTCTAGCTCTGATGAAGAACGCCATATTCCGAGTTCCAAGTTTTTCCCTTCATTTGTTTTCGAAGAGGCTTCTATGGACCGTGTTATGTGTTTTAACGCCGAGTTTATGGCTTTCGAAACTTTTTCCTTGTACATTTTCAGCGACCTTTATAGTTAAAGTTCGAAGGAGATATAACCTTGCTTATATGATTTATTTATTTCCGTAGCCTCAATGTAAGGCATAGTTAAAATTAATGTAGTTGAACAGTATTATCTTGAGACGGTAAGTA
>Ga0190306_1000616_pt1 | contig 11506 bp, 13 predicted proteins | sample 48700734_MG_FD_161657 | JGI IMG/M metagenome (GOLD analysis project Ga0190306, IMG submission 161657) | Hydrothermal vent sediment bacterial communities from Southern Trench, Guaymas Basin, Mexico - 4870-07-3-4_MG | ecosystem: Environmental > Aquatic > Marine > Hydrothermal vents > Sediment ...
TTATGAAATCTCTTTTGAGAAGCCTTTTGGTCATAAAGAAAATAGGTTTTTCTTTAGAATTCCTTTTTGGTTTATTTCAGCAATAATCATAATCTTTCTGTCTATAGTTTTTTTCTTTTCTCTAACAAATCCATTAAAGAAAATCTGGGATTCTTTGGGCATATTCAAATTAGTCATTATATCTTTTGCCTTACTCTCTGCAATATTATCAGGATTACTCTTAATCTCCGCAAAGGATTATAAAGAGCTAAGTTTAAGGTTTGGGATTATTGGAGGGGGCATTATAGGTTCAATGTTTGGCTACCTTGGAGTTCTTGCCATCATACTGGCAATAGTTACCTGTTTGCTAATCTATTTTCTCTCTATATTATTGGTAGAGGAAGAGGGATAGAATGAAGGATTGATAAGTTAATATAAATGCCTTATCTTATACTTTACTTGCATATACGGCTTATTTCTACTAATCTATTTTTGTGGTTAAAACAAAAGCTAGAAAAGCAATCCAGATAAAATGTAGAAAAAGTGAATATTTAGAGGAGTAAAAAATGAAAGAAATAAGAACTTATCTCAAAAATGATTTCTTAACAATAGAAATTCCTTATTCCCTCATCTATGAGAATAAAACAATTAGGGAGTTTTTAAAGTATTTAAAAATCAAAGGCATTGTTGCCAAATCTCAGGCTAAAGATGAGGACATTGAAAAATTATCTAGTGAAGTAAAAGAGAAAATTTGGGAAGAAAGTAAAGATCAATTCTTAAAAAGTATGGATAAATGAAATTAGTGGTTGACACAAACATTCTCTTTTCTGCATTACTCAAGAAAGAAAGTAAGGAATTAGAACTTTTATTAAGGGAAAAACATGATTTTTTTATTCCAAAAACACTCTTTATAGAGTTGTTTAAACATAAAGAAAAGCTTATAAAAATTTCCAAATTAAAAGAGGATGAAATCCTGGAACTTCTTTACAGTGTTCTTGAAAAATTAGAGGTTGTAGATGATAAAAATATTCCATTAAAATATAGAAAAAAAGCATACAACCTAGTCAAAGATATAGACCTAGCCGATACCATTTTTGTGGCTTTAGCGTTACTTTTAGACGCAAAATTATGGAGTGGGGACAAACGCTTAAAAGAAAGCTTAGAAAGTAAAGGGGAAAATATAGTATTGAGCACAAAAGATATTTCCATGTTCCGGTCTTAGGAAATGACTTATAATTAAATTATTAAAAGTTTATTCAGACAGATTAGGCTAGAGGAGTGATAGAATGAAGCTTGACAGAAGAGTATATGACAAATATCTTGATTCAAGATATTCACAAATCCACAGATTTGATAAAAAAGAGTACAAACGTTTTAAAAAGGGTTACGAAGCAAATTATGGAAGGTTTTTACCCCAAGATAAAAATAGCAAAATTTTGGATATCGGCTGTGGAACGGGCTTCTTTTTGTATTATTTAAAGGAAAAACGGTATAAAAATTTTTATGGAATTGATATCTCTAAGGATCAGATAGACTACTGTAGACAAAAAATTACAAAGAATGTTGTACATGCAGATGCTTTTGAATTTTTAAGAGACAAAATAGAAGAATATGATGTAATCGTAATGAATGATCTTCTTGAACACATACCTGAGGAAAAATTAATAGAGTTCCTTAGTAAACTAGTTTACAAAGCTCTCAGACCTCGTGGAATCGTCATTATTAAGACTCCAAACATGGCAAATCCCTTTGGACTAATTTCAAGATATTGTGATTTAACACATAAAACCGGGTTTACTGAAAGTAGCTTATATCAACTATTAAAAGTGTGTGGCTTTAAAGAAATTAAATTGTATCCAACAAAATCTACCTATACCTTTAAATTTGCTATAGGAGGAATAGTTAGATATTTAGTCCATTTATGGCTGAAATTCTTATTTCTAGTGCAGGGATATACCGTTCCGAAAATATTGACTATGAATCTTATTGCAACAGCGAGAAAGTGATGTGAGAGTTTGTATATTAGGAAGATTCCCAAAAAATAAAAGTTCTATATTTACCGGCCCTATGAGAGTTATTTACAATGTAGTACAAAGACTAAAGTTAAGCAATGATGTCGTTGTTTTCTCTAGTCCGTATAATTATCTTTTTAGAAAAACACAGTATAAAAAAACCGAATCTTTAGTAGTATATCAGATAAATCCTTTTACCTTACTTTTAAGGATGTTTAAAGCCAATTGTGACATTTTTCACATTTTCAGCTATTCTTATTTTTATACGGTTCCACTTCTTTTAAGAAAATTAATAAATTCTATTAAGAAAAATGGAGTAATAATATACACTGCCCACGGATTATTAGCTTACGAAAAAGATATGGGGTATAAGGCCTTACCTATAATAACCACATTCTATGAGCGTCTCTTGTTTAAACTAAGTGACCATATAACAACAGTTTCAACTGAGTTAAAAAATATGATCATTAAAATATATAATGTTTCCCCATATAAAATAACTGTTATCTCAAATGGGGTTGACAAAAAATTTTTTGGAAAAATAGATCCAAACCCTTTTCTAAAGCATCTTGGATTATCGGATAAAAACATTATACTATTTGTCGGCTCAAAAAAACCTGTAAAAGGTTTAGATTTTTTATTAGCAGCAATTCAATTAATTAAACAGGAACTAAAAAGAAATAATTGGATAGTAATATTATTAGGGCCAAAAACAAAAACACTTAAACAGTTAGAAAAACTTTATAATAATCTATTTTTTGAAAAAGTGGTTATTAGTGTTGGCCCATTCAAAAAGGAAATGCTCCTTTCTGCCTATGCTTCAGCCGATATATTTATTTTACCAAGCAAATATGAATCCTTTGGATTGGTTACTCTCGAAGCTATGGCCGTTGGCAAACCAATAATTATATCAGATAGAGTAGGTATAAAACAATTTATTATTCACGGGGAAAATGGATTCATTGTTCCCTATGGTGATACCAATGTATTGGCTAATCAGATATTATTTTTAATACGAAACAAAAATGAAAGAAAACGGATCGGAAGGAATGCTAAAATAAGTGCTAAAAAATTTGAGTGGAAATATATTTCAAACTCTTACATAAAACTTTATGAACAACTATTGAGAAGAAAAACTAAGGAAATTGAACTTAAGTAAGACAGTGAATTTTTCACTAATCTTATTCTTTATCATAATGATATTTTTAACCTATTTCCAAGTTTTGATCTTTAAATTCTTTGCTACAATAAGTTTTCTTTTTATTCTTGGATATTTAATATTAAGATTTTTGAATTATAAACTAAAATTTTATGAAACTTTTTTTACAAGTATTGTACTCGGAATAATTTTGTTAACTCTTATTGCTACATATTTAAGTTTTATGCCATTTCATATTTCAAAACTTTCTGGAATAATAAGTATATTTATTTTTTGTCTAATTATGTCTGCATTAACAAATAGAAAATGTTTAAATGAAAATAAAATATTATTTGATGAAATTAAAAAAGAAAAAATTACATTAATTATATTAATCTTAATTTTAGTAATTCCATTAATTTCTAGGATTGAAAATATAGCTGCTCATAAATATTTTCTGGGCTACGACCCTTTTACCACAAAACCTTGTGTAAACGCAATTCTTACAAAGAAATTAAATCCGATTCAGTTTGCCACGGATAGTGTTAATTTTTTAGGACAATTTCAGACAGGTTTCTACTATTTTATTTGTATTCTTAAAAAAATCTCTGGTATTAATGAATATTTGTTAACTAGATATGGAGGTCCAATTTTACTTGGGCTTGCTGGAGTTTTACTTTTTTTAATTTTAGCCAATATTTTTAACTCTAAGATTGCAGGGAGTATATCCGCACTAATTTTTATAGGTAGTCCTTTTGTCGTAGATCGGTTTTCTATGTTAGTAAGAGAAAATTTTGCATTTATTTTCTTCTTAAATTTTATCTTCTTTTTTTGTTTAGATCAAATTAAGCCCCAAAAAAATATTGTTCTATCTTTAATTTTAGCAGGAGTTATTGCTTCACATATACTAGTCAGTATTTTTTTGCTAGGAACTATTGTATTTTCATGGTCTTACAAGGTTATTTCCTCTATGTCATACAAAAAAAATATGTTCACACATTTTAAGGAACTTTCTCTCCTTATTTTTATTTCTTTTTTAATATCTTTTCCATTTAGTGTATTCTTTATTCAAAGCACATTAGAAACATTATTAATTCAATTTTCTAAAATTGGACTATTAAATGTTACTGAAAGATGGGAAATATGGTATTGGAACAGAGAAATAATATGGAGTAACGATTTTTCCCTTATTGGATTTATTTTGGCACCTATAGGAGTACTATACCTTATACATAAAAAAGAATATTCAAGTATTATTACTTTACTAGGGCCTACAATTATCTCACTGCTTTTATTCTTTTTAACAAAAAAAGGTTTCCCCTTACCTGTTGTAAGACTTATTATATACATAGCCCTTGGTCTTGCCATCTTAGGTGGTATTGGCGCTAAAATGATTACAAAACGGCTATTTCTAGAGAAAAACTTTTTAATGCTCTTTCTTATTTTCCTCTTAATTATAACTACAGTTTATACAACAACCAATTATAATAAATGGAGTCCATTTGAAGAGAATCAAATGAAAGGAGCCCAATACCTAGCACATTTGGTTGAAGAAAAGCCAGGAATAGTTTTTTCAGACTACAGTGAAGTTGTTTTGTTGTTATATGCAAATGTTAAAAATGTCGAAACTAATCGTCCATTTTTGATTCAGATATTTTATTCAGACTCAATAAGTAATTTACGAAAACTAATATTAAGCAAATACCCAAATAGTAAAATAGTTTATTTTTTTATGAGTAAACGATTTGCTAATAATGCATTCTTTAAAAAAGCATATGGAGTAGAGTTTAAATTGAAAAAAATTTTAGAAGATAACACAATTAAGCTAAACAAAAAAGGTGCTTATATCTACATACTTGAAGTTAAAAATTCTGCTTTTACTAACAACTATAAAAATACAAGGCAATTTAATCTATAAAATGGATTTATAAACAGCTTCAATTTGGTCTACAATTCTTGCAAAAGAATACTTTTCTCCTTCTTTTAAAGCATTTTTCTTTAAATTTTCTTGTAACTTAGGATTCCTAAGAACTTCTATTATTCCCTCAGCAAAGGACTGGGGGTTCTGTCCTGTTAAAAAGGCAGTTTTTTTGTGACTAAGGAGATTTTTGTATGCTTTGTGGTCTGTAGCCACTATAGGAATTCCAATAGCAAGATACTCCAAAATTTTTGTAGGCACCGCCACATTATAAATGGGTAAATCTCCCTGATGATATGCCAGTGCTATGTCACAAGATTTGAGGTATTTTAATGCTCTTTCATGAGGAATAAATCCCATAAAAAAAACATGACTGTTGAAATCTTTATTCTTCACAAAATCATTAAAAAAAGGTTTTTCCCTTTTATCAATCGGTCCTATAAAAACTAAATTAACATTTTTTATTTTATTTTTAACAAATTCAAATGCCTCTATTATTTTTTCTGAACAACGACTTCTACTAATACTTCCCAAATAGCAAATTACTTTACCTTTTATTTTAAGTTTTTCTTTTATATCTAGTTTTTTCAAACTCATTATCTCTTCATAGTTTACACCATCTCCAACTATTACTTTTATTTTTTTCTTATCAATACCCCTTTTAACTAAGATTTTTTTTAGTTCTTCAGAGATAGCAATTAATTTATGGGCTTTGTTCGATAAATAAATCTCAATCCAATTCAGTAAATAAAATAGAAATTTTGGTAACCTTTTAGAATAAATTGCAAAATCTATCCATAATCCTCTTATATCATATATAACTTTACAATTTTTGTTAATAAAATGTTGATAAATCAAAGCTGGGATTAAAGAGGAAAACGGGTTTTTTGTATGAAGCAAATCATATTTTTGGTTTTTTAAGGTTTTAAGACAATTTAATATAAAGATAATTTGGCCATAAATAGAATAAGTTTGACCTGTTAGTTTTATTAAATTATAATCAAAGTTATTAAATTGAGGTTTTTCTTCAGACTTTTGTGCTATAACATCGATTTGATATCCTCTTTGTAATAATTCTAGAGCAATTCCATGTGTATGAATAAATCTATGATCATTAATAGTAACATTCTGAATAATAGCTATTTTTTTCATTCAGACATCGTTAGAACTTTATTTACTCCTTTTTTACTATTTGTTCAGATTTTAAAATACTTAATTCCTCATTGAGTTTAGAAATATCATGTTTGATATTTTTAACAATTTTAAAAACATAAAAATTCATCAAAAATAAGATTAAAATGCTTAATAGAAAAATGGCATTAGTACCCTTGGTGGTTCCGAGAAAAATAGATAAATAATTTATCAAGCTAGGAAAAATTGAAAAGACAATTAGGCTAAATCCTAAACCAAGCCATAAAAAAAACTCAAAAAGGGTTTCCTTTTTTTGTTTGATTAAAACAAAAGTTTTATATAAAAAATAACATCCTATTAAAATTCCAATAATTTGGAAAATGGAAATCATATTATCTCCTAAAAATTAAGACCCTTAAAGTAGCTTCAAAAATTCTAAATGGATATCTAAAAGCTGTTTTGAAATCAAATTGAGACTGACCAGCATTTCTAAGTGGCATTTCTACAGAATATTCTCCTATTTTTAATCCCTTTACAGCTGCTTCTAAAGTTTGTTCAATTGCCCAATTTTTATCTGAAATTTCAGTAAGTTTTTTAAGAGCTTCTGTCTTATATACTCGATATCCCGAAGTAACATCTGTAATTTTTATTTTACCGAAAAAATTCACCATCCAAGTGAAAAATTTTATACCTATTTTTCTCCAATAAGGTATTTTCTTATAACTCGAGTTGAGAAACCTACTGCCAATTAAGATATCATATCCCTCAGACACAGCATATTTTATCATTTGAGGAATATATTCAGGGTTATGCTGACCATCCCCATCTAATTGAACAATATAATCATAATTTCTCTCAAAGGCTATATGATAACCTGTTCTTTGTGCACCTCCTACCCCTTGATTTAAAATATGTGTAACTACCTCAGCCCCAGCTTTGTATGCTTCTGTAGGTGTATTATCAGTTGATGCATCATCTATAACCAAGACATCTTTTATGTAGTTTTTAGTACCTTCCACTACTTGAGCAATTGTCTTCTCTTCATTATAAGCAGGAATAATAGCAATAACTTCCATAAGTTTATCACCTAACCTTTTAAAATTTAAATTAGTTTAATGTCTTATTTTTGTCAATATATATCGCCAAATCCTTGTTTGTCCTACAAGAAACCCCGTAAGTGTGCTAAAAGGTGAAAACACACTCACAGAGTAGAAACAATGATAAAATAAAAAAGATCTAAAGTAAAGCGGTACCGTAAAGCAAGCTATAGCAACTGACCTTACGCACAGGATAAAGGGTTGCGTCAAAAAACTTTTTTCCTTTCAACTAACTCTACTTTTTAAAAAGGTTAGTGAAGTTAACCTTGAGGTATTTCCTTATTCCACTTATTGAAATCCAAAAATCCTTAATTCATCAATGCTTTTAAAGATTAACGCCTAAATTTTGGGGAATGTCCAAATTTTTGTGTATACTTTTCACCATTTTATTCCTCTAAATATCTTGTGAGGATGGATATTCTCTTTATATTTTTCTACAATCTTAAACATACCTATTAGTATTTCTTCTGTTAAGTGGTGGGGGTTTAAACCAAGTTCAATAAGGCCGGTGTATTTTGGGTTGTAATAGTGTTCTTCTGCCTCCTTCCTTGGGTTTTCAATATGATTTATTTTTACATCATAGCCAAGTTTTTCACCTACTTTCTTAACTCTTTTAGCTAACTCATTGACTGTAAATGTCTCAGTAATCTGGTTAAATATCCTTAGCTCCCCCTCCTTTGGTGGATTTTCTGCTGCAAGATAGACACAGGCAAGGGTATCCCTTATGTTTATATATCCCCTTGTTTGCCCACCTCTTCCATAGACAGTTAGTGGATAGCCTGCAACTGCCTGAACAACAAGTCGATTTAGCACTGTCCCAAATATCTCATCATAGTTAAAATTGGGCATAAGCCTTCCATCAATGTCTGCTTCTTCGGTAGAAATACCATAAACCGGTCCCTGCATGAGGTCAGTTACCCTTATCCCCCATGTCCTTACATAAAACCAAAGAAGGTCTGTATCTTGAATTTTTGTTGTATGATAAAGAGAGCTTGCCTGCCGAGAAAAGAGAAATTTATCTTTACGACCATTGTATTCTATTTCTATCCAGCCCTCAGGTATATCAATGTTAGGTGTCCCGTATTCTCCCATTGTGCCAATTTTTATTATGTGGCAGGAGGGATTCACCTCCTTTACAGCATAAGCAACATTTAGAGTGCTAATAAGATTGTTTGTAATCGTAATGGCCGCCTTGTCCCTATCTATCATAGAGTAAGGAGCAGAGGGCTGTTCAGCGTAATGGATAACAGCATCTGGTTTGTATTCTTCAAAGACAGATTTTAGAAATTGATAATCCGTTACATCCCCTATATGGACATGAATTTTTCTGCCTGTGACCTCCTCCCAAATCCCTGCCCTTTCTACAAGGTTTGGGTTGTTAATAAGTGGCTCACAATTAAGTTCTATACAGGCCATTCTTCTAAAATAATTGTCAACACCAATAACTTCATGGCCTCTTTTAGAAAAATACATACATGTAGGCCAGCCAAGATAGCCATCTGCACCTAATATTAAAACTCTCATTTTATATACCATGATAAAGGCTTTTTTCCGTCCTTTCCAAGACCTTATTTTTTAAAAGATACTCCTTTAAGGCACCTTTAGTTAAGGGAGTTTCATTGGCAGATATGTATACCTTGTCTATTTTGTTAGATATTATATCTGGATAGTCGTATTTTATAGATTGATATATAGCCCTGAAAGCAGGAAGTATTACAAATAGGTCTTTTAATTCTATCGTCCGATTTTTTTCTTCTTCGTTTAAAAGCTCTTCATATAACTTCTCTCCTGGTTTCGCACCAATTTCAACAATTTTTATATTTGATGGGTTATAACCATATCTTGGAGCAAGAAGTTCTATTAGCACCTCTGCAAGGTCGTAAACATTAACCACCGGCATTTTTAAAACAAATACTTCACCACCCTTAGCCAAACTTAAGGCCTTTAATATTAGCTGAGCAGATTGTTCTATTGTCATAATAAATCTGGTCATCCGTCTGTCTGTTACTGTTACAGGACCTCCTTTTTTAATCTGTTGCATAAATAAGGGGACTACAGAGCCTCTTGAGCCTATCACATTGCCGAATCTTACACTGGCAAAAATAGCATCATTATTGAATTTTATGGTATTTGCTGCTGTCATTAGCTTTTCTCCCATAAGTTTAGAGGCTCCCATAACATTTGTTGGATTTACAGCTTTGTCGCTACTTGTAAAAATTACATATTTCACATTGCTCACTGTGGCAGCCTGAATGATATTTTGAACTCCTATTATGTTAGTTTGCACTACATCAAATGGGTTATATTCTGAAAGAATTACATGTTTCAAAGCCGCGCAATGAATGATTATATCTATTCCTCTTGAAACCATTTTAATTTTTTCTTTGTCTCTTACATCACCCAAATAGCAAATCACATTTTTGTCTTTAAATTCTTCCCTAAGAAAAAAAATACCAGTCTCGTTGTTATCAATAAGACGAAGTTCCTCAGGTTCTAAATAAATAAGCTGCCTTGCTATTTCTTTACATACCGTGCCGCAAGCACCCGTTAAAAGAATCCGCTTATTTTTGAAAAATTGGTTTAGTCTCATTTTTTATTTGAGGCAAGGACATACACCATCCTGCCCTGTAATCCCTGTCATTAATGCTTTTTTCATCTGGAAATAAATTTTTGTCTTTATAAACAAAAGTGAGCATTATAGCAATAGACATAAATTAAGTTTACATTTTAGAAAAATTTGTAGAATTAAAAAATAACAAAGGGCCTCTATTTTTTACTAGAGGCCTCTTCCCATGATTTATAATCTTAAAAATTAGGGTGATAAATATATAGCACGGATAATAGAATATTGAGTAGTAGCGTCAATGTAAACCAAAACATTCATGTTATTGGTCATTGCCGTTAAGGCTGTGGCAAGCATCTCCTTTTTTTGGCTATCAAGTGGTACAAACCACCTATTTTCAAAAGCCGGAGTGGCAGCAGTATCTGATAATTTGATATAACAATGAGTCCCCCAGCCAGCACCAGCCATATTAACTGTGCATGTGTACCAGCCACCAGCGTGTGCGGCTACAGCAAAAACCGCAACCATGCTTAATACCACTACCATTACCAAAAACATCTTTTTTGCCTTCATCTCACCCTCCTTCTTATTTATTTTTTAAATTATTAAAATAAAAAAGCCATCATTTTTATTATTTTTAATCAGGTGGGGTTGGCTCTATATTTTTTATATCAATTTCTTTTTGTTGCTTTATAATCTCCTCAATCTCTCCCACAGTAACCCCTTTTTCACCAGGGTGCTCAGGTGGGATTACCTCAATATCTCTGGGGTCTATCTCCTTTTCTTGTTTAATAATTCCCTCAACCTCTGCCAGAGTAATGCCTCGTTCCCCTGGTCTTTCAGGCGGTGTAACCTCAACCTCTGCTGGATCTATCTCCTTTTCTTGTTTAATAATCTCCTCAACCTCTGCCAGAGTAAGCCCCCTTTTTCCATTTTCAGGTGGGGTTACCTCTATCTCATTTGGATCAATCTCATCTTGTCCCTTAAGGTTTTGCTCAACCTCAGCTAGGGTAATGCCATCAGGTGTAACCTCAATCTCTCTAGGGTCTATCCAATCTTTGGCCTTCAAGACTTTTTCCTCCTGTTTAACCTCTATTTTTGCCTTAGGCACTTCATGAGGAATTATCCCCTTCTTTAATGGCTTATTTTTTGGATTTATAGAAGGAACAGTACTCTTACTGCCCAATCTAATCCCAATAATAAACATCAATCCCGCACATATAACAACTATCCCCAAAATCCACCTTTTCATATATAATTACCTCTATCCCTCCACATACTTCACACTTCACATACAAAAAATTTGGAAATTTGGGGGCAAACCTACAAAATACACTTAACTGCCTCTAACTTAGCCACAATAAAACTTTAACAAAATTGTTATGAAATTGTCAATGAGATTGGATCAATTTCCTCCTCCTTTAAAGAAATTGATTATAAAAACCCAATTCCCTTTTTATCTTAAGTCTAGGCAGCGGCCTTAAAGTAAAGGTAGGCCTTTGTTCTTTCCATAGAAATCATCTCCTTTCTCCTCCATCATAAAATCCATGATGGAGGACCTATATCTTTTCGCCTTTTTCGTGGATGCTGACTGGTTTCAGTTTTTTACCTGCAGTTGTTTATTGGAACAATACAAAATGGCTCATGTTTTACACTTTTTTATTTGTT